>Ga0247610_10000094_pt1 | contig 145377 bp, 136 predicted proteins | sample 174DNAGHGhighgp2_FD_193483 | JGI IMG/M metagenome (GOLD analysis project Ga0247610, IMG submission 193483) | Sheep rumen microbial communities from Palmerston North, Manawatu-Wanganui, New Zealand - 1742 DNA GHGhigh gp2 | ecosystem: Host-associated > Mammals > Digestive system > Stomach >... | reverse complement strand
CCGATGGACAATGTTGTACGCAATACTGAGTCCGTTTTTGTATCCCTTTCTACTAACGGGACAGGGATGTCCGTGTGTTCCAATGGATTGACCGTGTTGGACTTATTACCTGAGGGGACACTGAAAGACGGAACGAATTTCGCTCCGTCTTTTTATTTTTCCCAGCATCACTTTCCCTGCCATCTTTCCCTTACGCGCAGGACACCCGCTTTCAGCACGAATAAGATATTACTCTATAAAAAAACAATATTATATATTATTTTTCGGGGTGAATCTTTTTTTTATTATTTTTGCGCTTTTAAAAAACTAAAATTTTTCACATATTTTTTAACATTAACACACACCCCTATGAAGAAAGCATTACTATTTTCTATGCTTATTGTGGCATGCTACGGATTATTCGCGCAGCATACCATTCAGGTTGTTCTGAAAACAGACCGGTACGGAACCGAAACCACATGGTCTGTTGTTGATAAGACTACCAATACCACACTTGCCTCTGGTGGCCCTTACAACGACCTCAATTCAAACACCTTTCAAGAACAGAACATTCCGCCCATTGAAGTAGATGGTACGGGATGCTATTGTTTCATCATCAACGACAGCTATGGCGATGGTATTTGTTGCAATTACGGCAATGGTTCCTATTCTGTCTTATACGACAGCGTAGAAATGGGAAGCGGCGGTGCCAGTTTCACGCAAAACATCCATTTCCTAAACCCCACCTCTTCTTCTTGTCCTACAAATGAGTTCGCAATCTCTTCTTTGGATGTTTATTACTATCAGAGTTTGAACCAGGCATTCCAAGTTAAGGGAACGGTTGTCAACAATGGTGTAAATACCATTACTTCATATCAAGTTAGATACAAACTCGACACCAACGAGTGGTCCACAATCTACAATGTATCCTGCAATTTAGCCGCTTCTCAATCCCACAATTTCACACACGATGTGCCCGCCACTTTTGCCTCGACAGGACACCACACTTTGTTTGTAGAAGTCCTCAATCCCAACGACACTACCGACATCATCGATGACGACACCACCTCAATGGATATCATCATCAATGAAAATTCCGTTCCCAGAAAACCTCTTCTGGAGCATTTTTCCACTATGCGATGCCCGAACTGTCCTCCTGCTCACACCAACATTCACAACTGGCTCAGTTCCCGTCCCGATATTATACATTTGATTCACCACTGCGGTTACTACACCGATGTTTACACGGTTTCTGAAAGCCAGGCCTTGATGCCGTTCTACAATGACGGAGGTGCCACATACGCCCCTGCCGTCATGATCGACCGTCGTCACATGACCGATGATCCCGGCCCCATTTTCTTCCCGTCATCACAAAACAATTACACGACTAATCTATTAGACCAAGCGCTTGCCACCCCCGCCTACATTACGGTAAACATGGAAGGCACCTACGATCCGCACATACGCACTATCCAATTGACTGTATCTGGTCAGTTGGTGGGTGAAATTTTTGAGACTTCCCCCAGACTTACAGTTTATATTATGGAAGACGGTCTTCAGAATTCCCAAGCGGGCGCTTCTGGCACCTACACTCATGACTGTGTGATGCGCGATGCCATCAGCGGCGGCGGTGCATGGGGCGATGCCAATGTAATCAGCACTACTGTTGGTTCCACCTATTCCAAAACCTACACCTACAAGTTGAACGACAGTTGGAATGCGGATAACCTTACCTTAATCGCATTTGTCAACAATCACGATGCAAACGACATTAACAACCGTGCCATCCTGAACGCCAATTCAATGAAAGTGTCTGATTTGGCTGCTGGCATTAACGAAAATAACGAAAGTCACTCCGTGATTTACCCCAACCCTGCCACCAACGTGCTGAACATTCTTTCCGAGAAAGAAATTCGCAACATTGAGATTTACAATGTTGAAGGCCAATTGGTCAAATTCATCTCCGACAATGTTAACAGCATTGGCATCAGCGATTTGAACAATGGTGTCTATTTCGTGAAAATCCACACGGAGAACGGAACCGCGACACACAAGTTCATCAAGAAATAAGCATATTTAACTGCTAAATTACCAAAATCGAGTAACTTGCCAAGGCAGGTTACTCGATTTTTTTTAATCGCGGAGACAACGGACCGACCTCGCCCAAACACTCGTTGACCAGTATATGGCGTCTTCGACGGTGTCGTCGAAATAGACAAAATCCAACATGTAACCTCTTGGATAGTCATCGGGAACGAAGATGATGCTGGAAGTCCAAAAGAGCGCTTCCGTTCCCGGCGGGATGACGGTGTTCCCCAATCCGGCGGGTTTCATGGAGAAACCGGTGGCATTGTTGGATGACAGTTCGTTCCCGATAGTGCAGGATTCGTTGAAATAGTTCCACAAACCGTCAAAGGCCAATGCCTTGGCAATCTTGTTCGGATTCCCGTTGCAATGATAAGCCGGGGTGCCGCTGACATATGAAAAAAGATTCTGCCACTCCTGAAGACTGGGCAGATGCCAACCATCGGGACAAACACCTTGAATCAAAATATGCAGACTATCAGGAAGATACTCACAATTTACAGCCGCAGGAAGATTGTACAGCCGCCCGTAAACGTTGGTATCGCCGCTGGTCCAATAACTCGGGGTGACGAAATTGTTGGCCACCTGGGTTTGGAGGAGAATTTCCGTTCCGTCAGCAAAGTGCCTGGTCTTCAGATTCTCCCGCATCCAGCATTGCGAACCAAGCTGCACGGTTTCATAAACATTTCCATCATAGTCGGTTACAGAGGGTGGACAAGAGTGGTCGGAAGCCAAGATAAAGGTCTTGTCCGCCCCATACGCAACACCCGCCTCATTCACGGCGTATGCCCTATAGTGATAGGTGATATCCGGTGAAAGGCCGGTGAGCGTGTCAAGAAATGTCCCTACATTGGGAGATCCTGATGTATGCGGGTCATTGAGAGTGGGATTCGGCAAAGTGCTCCAACAGAATCCTCTTGCACTGAGTGCCGCATTGCCGGAATCCGTAACCTCGCCGACGCAAACCGCAGTGTTACTGCCTTTTACGCTAACACCTAAGGTTATTACCCCAGGGAATGTCAGCTCGGCAGGTTGGAAATCGTATTCATAACCAACGATGACGGAATCATCCCGAAGCCTCAACTCACACTCCGTCAGATAGCCGTTCTCAATCGTATAAGGGTTCCCGTTGATAAGAGTAATGGTCCACAGCCCGTTCATCGGACAACCTACCAAATTGCTGAATGAAACATGCGGATGATAGACTTGGGTCATGTCGGCAACATGGGTGGAATCCACATACTGTGAAGTAATGGAACTATAGGGGTTGTTGCTGGTAATGAGGTTGTTATAATCCGTCACATAACCGTTTCCGCCAGCATATTGATAGCCTTGGGTGGTATTGTCAGACCAGCAGTAGTTCCAGCATGTCCCGATAATGTTGGAATCCGGATCGCAAAAGTTGCTGAAACCATCCGGACGGGACCAACCGAAATGGGGATCGGCCCCGCCCATTATCGGCCATCCTTGTTCGGATGTGGGAATCTGGGAATAACAACCGCTGTTGCTCTGGTACTTGGTCTTGAGAATGCTTGCGCTGAGTCCGTTCGGGCAAGTCAGATTTATCCAAAGGTCGCTCACATCGCTTTGTTCCATCTTCAACCGGACGAAATAGATGTCTTCGGCACCCTGCACGAAATCGCCATTCGGGAATCCCGTCACCAAGAAAGATTTGGAGACACCGCATCCGCCATTGCACTCCACCCCGATGGGTATGAACAGCGCGGAGGTGTCAACATACCGGTTTTCGTGGTAAGTCGGCTTCCAAAGGTGAAATTGCAGCACGATATCCTCATTCAAATTATACTGAAACTGACGAATCGAATCGCTACACACAAACACACTATCTATCAACACATACCCCACATACAGCATGTCGTCGCCTGGCTCGAAAGGAAAATCCGGATCCGACATCTGCGCTTTCAGGGAGACCGTGTGTGGAACATCGGAACTGACATGACGGATACCCGAAAAAGAGCCGCCGGTATTCACCATCTTGATGCTTGCCTTGTCACGACTCGTCGCGACGGTGAGCAAATAAGTCTGCGGCTTCTGGAGCATGACGCGGAATGTGTGCGAACCGGGTGACAACTTTTGCGAGAAGTGGGCAATCTGTCGTCCTGACAGCTCATAAACCACCACATTCACCTGATCCTCGTAAGGGAGATTCAGGGTAAACTCTGTAATCCCGTTGAAAGGATTCGGGACATTTTGACACAAATGGAAGGATTTTTCAAGGTCATACGAGGGAACTCCCACCTCCGATATGACCCAAATGGTGTCCGGATAATAGAGCTGTTGCGTCCAACCACGGGTCAGGTTATGCAGCGTCACATGATGCAGTTGGGTATATTGCCCCAGATTGTCCTGTGCGGTAAAGCGGATGACGGATTGCGCCGACAACCCTGACACCAGTATCGCTAATATCACGAATAAGGAGATGAGGTTTTTCATAATCATACAAGGGACCTCTGTTGTTTGTCATTTTCGCGCCACACCCCCAGATCCGGCGAGGTCCGTTAAACAGAATCTGAAAATATGACGCTGCAAAATTAGCAACTTTATCTACATTTATGACACGAAAAAGCCAAAAGGTTGCACCCCTTTGATGAAAAAAGTGCTAATAATATACCCCCAGTTGTTTGGCAGTGTTCCAATCGATGGTCGGGTATTCTATGAAACCGTTAGCAGAACGTGGGTTACGGAGTACAGCATCTGTGGCGTCGATTTCCCAAAGAGTACCATCGTCCGAATAGGCAACTAGCATATCCTCACCGCCGTTGCGCAGGAAGAGCCATCCGTCGCCTTTTTTCTTGAAGAGATCGGGCCGGCACCAGCCATAGACGGTTGCCGAATCAGGAAAACATATCAGATTGTCCATCAGTTCATAAAGATGCTTTCGGGAGATACCGCAGGGGAAAGTGACGGCATAACGGTTCTCTCTAACCTGCCACAACAGGGGCAGATCGTCGCACAGTGTGTCGCATTCCACCTCCACATAATCGAAAAGGATTGCTTCCAATTGCTCAAGATTTGTTATGTTTTCCATGACAATTAGCGTTTCCGTGTCAATCGGGCACTTCAGCCGTTCTTCCCGTAGCGAAGCCTCCTCACGTGGTTTCTCCACTTTCGGGTCGTAGGTCATTTTCGCAACGGTTTCCCAGCCTTTCATCTTGGCGATTCGGTGCAGATCTGATTTGAGAGCGAAGTAAGTCCACCAAATGAGAAACAGGAAAAAGAGAAGAGAACAGCCCTGCCGATGTTGTGGTTTTTGAAAAGGGAAAACGACATGGCAACGACAACCGCCGCTGCGATGATGGCGTAAAAAAAGAAATCGAGACGCCGTTGTGCCTTTTCCTGCGCCTCGAACGGCTGTTTCATCAGCCATCGGCGTTGGTCGTAATGTTTTTTCCTGTGGAGGGGCATTGGGATTGTTTTTGGACGGCAAAGGTAAAAAATTTCCGCATCTTTCCGCATTTCCGCAAATGTTTCCGCAACATAATCACCTCCTCCCCCAATTATCCCGGTCCAGACTCCTGAAATTGATGGCCTCGCTCAGATGCCATGTCTCAATACGCTCGCTGCCGTCGAGGTCCGCAATGGTGCGGGCCACCTTGAGGATGCGGTCGTACGCGCGGGCGGACAACCCCAACCGGTCCATCGCGTTCTTCAAGATTTGTTGTCCCGCCTCATCTATCACACAGAACTGGCGCACCATCCGGCTGCTCATCTGCGCATTGCAGAACACCTTGGCATACTGCGCGAAACGCCGCTTCTGAATCTCACGCGCGGCCACCACCCTTTTGCGGATATCTGTGCTCTTCTCCGTAGGTTTGTTGCTGGCCAGCATTTCGTGAGAGACCGGAACCACCTCTACATGCAGATCGATTCGATCCATTAAAGGGCCCGACACCTTCCCCAAATAGTTCTGCACTTCGCCGGCCTTGCATGTGCAGGCAATAGTGGGATGGTTATAGTTGCCGCAAGGACAGGGATTCATGGCCGCCACGAACATGAAGGAGGCCGGGAACTCCACCGAATACTGTGAGCGCGAGATGGTTACGCATCTGTCCTCCAGCGGCTGGCGCATCACCTCCAGCACCTGCCGCTTAAACTCGGGCAATTCGTCAAGAAAGAGCACGCCATTGTGAGCGAGACTGATCTCCCCTGGCTGCGGATGCGTGCCCCCGCCCACAAGAGCAACATCCGAAATGGTATGATGGGGTGAACGGAACGGCCGTACCGCAATCAAAGAGGCGTACCGGCTCATCTTGCCCGCCACGGAATGTATCTTGGTCGTTTCCAGAGCCTCTTCCAGCGTAAGGGGCGGCAAAATGGATGGCAAACGCTTGGCCAACATGGTTTTACCGGACCCAGGAGGACCAATCAAAATCACATTATGTCCCCCACTCGCCGCAATTTCCAATGCCCGCTTGATGTTTTCCTGGCCCTTCACATCGGAAAAGTCATACTCGTAACTGTTCAGATTGCGGCGGAACTCAGACTCAATATCCACCCTCGTCGGCTCTATTGGCACATCTTTGTCAAAGTAATCAATCACCTGCTTGATGTCGCGCACCCCCAAGATGTCAATACCCTGCACGATGGCGGCCTCCCGCGCGTTCTGCTCCGGCAGGATAATCGCTTTCTTGCCCCGTTTCTTGGCCTCCAGCGCTATCGGCAAGGCACCCCGTATGGGCTGCAATGTGCCATCCAACGACAACTCCCCCATGATATAATAGTCCTGGATGCGCCCGGCACCCTTAATCTGCTCCGAAGCCGCCAAAATGGCCACCGCCAGCGTCAAATCAAATGCCGAACCCTCCTTGCGAATGTCTGCGGGAGCCATATTGACCACGATTTTACGCCCGGGCATACGATAATTGTAATTCTTCAGCGCTGTCTCTATACGCTGCTGACTCTCTTTAATGGCACTGTCGGGCAGCCCCACCAAATGGAATCCGATACCGACATCCACACTTACTTCAACGGCAATATGTATCGCCGCAACGCCCATCAGGGCACATGAATAAGTTCTTACTAACATATCTTTCTGTCTTTTGCTTTCATGCCGCAAAGATAACACGGTTCCGCTTTCCTTATCATGCCTGTAACTTCCAAAAATGACGAAACACACGAAAACCATTTTTTTTTGGATAACCGCTAACATCTTTATTTTTGTTATTTTTGCAACATAAATATTCAGTTTTGATTGGTTTTGTTTGATTTTCCTATCTCATAAAAATAATGCGATTAGACAAATATCTTATAGAAAACGGATTCTTCCCCTCACGGGAAAAGGCGCAAACCGCCATCAAACACAACACCGTGAAGGTGAACGGCAACATCGTCACCAAAGCGTCGATGGAAATCACAGAGAACATGCAGGTGGAGGTCATTGATCTATTCAACAAATATGTGAGCATGGGCGGGCTGAAACTGGAAAAAGCCGTCGGGGATTTTGAACTGGATTTCGCGGGAAAAACCGTATTGGACATCGGTTCCTCCACCGGCGGGTTCACCGACTGCGCCCTTCAATACGGGGCCGCACATGTGACCGCCGTGGATGTGGGCACCGACCAACTGGCCGAGAAACTGCGTATGGACCCACGGGTATGCTCCATCGAGAACAAGGATTTCCGTGAACTAACACCAACTGAAACACCCTACCCCACATACGATCTCATCGTTTCCGATGTCTCGTTCATTTCCCTGACTTATATTCTCCCCTACTGCCTGCTGTTTCTGAAACCGGACGGGAAAATGATGCTGCTGATAAAGCCCCAGTTTGAGGCAGGACCTTCGTTTTTAGGACACAGTGGCATCGTCACAGACGAAAAGGGCTACAAAGTGGCCATCCAGAAGGTGGTGGGCGAAGCGCTGAACCAGCATTTCTATCTAAACAACTTGAGCATTTCCACGTTGTTTGAGATTCACAAGAATGTTGAATTTCTGGCCCTATTCAGCACGCACGACAACCGTTATCGCCTGGATCTGAACAAGATATGCGAGGAGGTGAAGGCCAAGAAGAAGGAATTGCGCAAATAACATGGGGTACAAGGGGGAAACGGGGAACGGGAACACGGTACACGGGAGAAATGGGTGAAGGAGGTACAGGATGTGAACGGTACACGGTACATGGATAAACGGTGAAGGGTAACAAGGAATTATAATTACAACAATATGCAAGACAACAAGATACTAATAGATTTTCTGAAAGATCTGGTGGCGAACAACAACCGTGAGTGGTTCAAGGCCAATCGGGCGCGGTATGATGCGGCTTGGGAGCGGTTTCATCAACTGGTGGGCGACTTGATTTTGCAAGTTGGCCAATTTGACGAGAGCGTGGCATTTCTCACGCCGAAAGACTGTATCTACCGCATATACAGAGACATTCGATTCTCACAAGACAAAACACCATACAAAGGGCATTTCGGCGCATACATCAACGCTGCCGGCAAGAAGTCCTTTTACGGGGGCTATTATCTGCAAATAGAACCGCACCAAGTGGTGCTGGCGAGCGGCGTTTGGTGGCTCCCGCCCAAAGAGATGCGCGCCCTACGACACGCCATCGTGGACCAAATCGATGTGTTTGAGAAGATTCTGGATGAACCGACATTCAAGAAACATTGCCCCGCCATCGGTTTTGGCACCGAACGATACAAGCGGATTCCAAACGGGTTTCCGAAGGATTTTCGCCGACCGGAGCTTCTGCTATGCAAAGATTTCACCTGCGCCTGCTACCTGAAACCATCCGAATTATATAAGCCCCAATGCGTCAAACACATGACCGACATTTTTCATAGCATGAAACCATTCAACGATTTTCTGAAAGAAAATGTGCTGATCAATTTGGAGGAAATGGAGGAGATGAAGAATATCGTCAAGTTCTTTTAACGCTCCTTCTCGCTCTCATTCAATTCTTTCTGCGTGCGCCATAAAAACAGCAAACTGATGAAGGTGACCACCGAACAGGAGATCACCAACGGTACTGCGCCATGAATATCGGTGAATTTCATTTCATCGAGTTCCACACCGCGCCCTTGGAACGAAAAATCCACCAGGAGCGACAGGGCATTATGCAGGAAATGTGCCAGAACTGGCAGCCAAAGCGACCGGCTCCAGTAAAACAGATAACCCAAATAGGCACCCAGCAACAGACGGGGAATGAATCCGCTGAATTGAAAATGTATCGCACTGAAAATCAATGCTGTTATCCATATCGCCAGATGCGGTTTGCGACTCCATTTAGTCAAAAACGCCTGTATCGTGCCTTGGAACATGAACTCCTCGCCAATAGCAGGAATCAACGCCAGAACCAGAATGTTCAGCAACAGATTGGAGTATGAATGACGAAATGTCAGCATTCTTGTTATGGTTTCAGCTTGCTCATCAAGGTTTGCCATCCAATGCCACAATGCGCCTTCGGGCAATTTTATAGCCTCATTCCACTGCGAAAGCAGGGCCACAATGGGCAGAATCACAATGGAGAGCAATAGGGTCACATTCACCAGCAAGTAATGCGGTTTGCGGTCGCCGTCGTTGTAGCGCAACCATTTCCGGTCGTGCGCGTACGCAAACATGAGCGCCGGAGCGAGGAACATGCCGATGGAAGAAAAAGCTTGCGTGATGCGCACAAATCCAGCCGGATCGGCGGCCTCATACATGTTGTAGGTATGGTACACACCATAGGCAATGAGGGAACCCAATCCGCTGAAAACGATTGTTCCCACCACTATGAAAAGCAGCAGGAACAATACTTGTAATCCTCTATTTTTTCCTTCAAAAAAAGGTCTGATAAAATCCATCGTTATTTAACAAATGCAATCAGATCGCCTTTTTGTACCTTATCACCTTGCTGGGCAACAACTTCCACCAGTTTGCCGGCTACCGGCACACGCACTTCCTCCTGACCGTAGTAGGTCTGGATGAAGCAAAGAATACCGTTTTCAGGAAATTCCGTGCCCAGCGGTTTGGCCATTGAAGATTCACCCACCGAGAGTTCCCAGATCACTTGTCCGGAAACGGGGGCTTCTACCCTGACGGCTTCGGGCATGCGCTTCAGCGCCGCCTCAACCAAGGCCTGTTTGTACTGCTCGGGCGACAAAACCTGTTGTTTTTGCAACGCTTTTTTCTTAGCGTCAGCCAGAGCCTTCTCGAAATTCTTCTTTGCCCTACCCTCTTTATAGTCAATGTATTGACGCTCGTGCATAGCCAATTCAAAGAGTTCTTCCTCGTCTTCGCCCACATCCCAGCCGCGCTCTTCCATCATGGCGCGGTACTTGGGCAACTCATCGGGATAGTTGTCTTGCGGCACACCATCGAAAAACTCAAAACCTTTCTCTTTGGCCAGTTCCAGAATCTCCGGGGCAAGCGGACCGGGCAGACGACCGCAGCGTCCGAGTATCATATCCCACATGTTCTGGTCCATATTCGAATAACGCGGTTTACCCTGCGCCTCGGCCAAGATGTTCATCAAGGCAATGTTCTTGACATATTGGCTGAACGGGGTGACCAAACCAGGCGTGCCCACACGCGGCCACACATATTGCACTTCGTTAAACAGTTTCACCAGCAGCTCATCTTCCGTCAGTTCGGGTTTACCCTTCTGGCGAAGTGCCATATTGATCGCATCCTTCAACCCTTTCAAATCAGCCATCATGGAACCCATCATACCGCCAGGGAGTCCGCAGCCCAATAACAATGAGGTACATATCTTATTCTTCGGTTCAATGAAATAACCCAAGAAATCGTCCATGAACTTCTGTGTCAACGCGCGCGCCTCCATGTAGGCGTTCATGTCAATGTCCTTCACCTCGAAACCGGCATCGCGGAGCATGGCCTGTACGGCAATGACATCGGGATGCACCATACCCCAAGAGAGCGGTTCCATGGCCACATCCACGATATCGGCACCTGCCTTGCAAACCTCCAGCACGGAAGCCATGGAAAGCCCAGGACCCGTATGACCGTGATATTGAATCACAATTTGAGGATATTTCTCCTTGATACATTTCACCAGTTTGCCCAATGTGGCGGGACGGCCAATACCAGCCATATCCTTCAAACCAATTTCTTTGGCGCCATATTCCACATATTTGTCCACGATTTCCATATAATGTTCGATGGTATGGACGGGTGAATGCGTAATGCTGAGGGCGGCCTGCGAAATCAGACCGAACTCATTGGCGTATTTTATGGAAAGTTCCAAGTTGCGGTAGTCGTTCAATCCGCAGAACGAGCGGACCACATCCACACCTTGGGCTTTTTTCACCTTGAACATCAAACGGCGCACATCCGCGGGCACGGGATACATGCGAAGGCCATTAAGCGCGCGTTCCAGCATTTGCGTCTGGATACCGGCCTCGCGGAGCGGTTTGGTCCACTCGCGCACCGCACGGTTCGGATTCTCGCCATAGAGCAGGTTCACCTGCTCAAAAGCGCCACCATTGGTTTCCACTCTGTCAAAGCATCCCATCTTCACTATCACGGGAGCAATCTCTTTCAACTGATCTACACGCGGCTGGTATTTTCCGGAGGATTGCCACATGTCGCGATAAACCAAACAAAATTTTATCTTTCTTCCCATATCAAAACTATATTAAATATTTAACTCCCAAACAGTTAAGGACAAAATCAGCATCCTGCTGTTTGGGAGTGCAAATGTATAAAATTTATTCACTTATTCCACCTCAATAACCAAGCCGTCAATGCCCAAAAACACATTACTGGGAAGCATTTCCGCAACTTCGGCATACCGGCCCATTTCGTGGGAAATATGGGTGATGTAGGCCTGCTCGGGTTGAAGACGCTCAACAATACCCAACGCTTGCGCCAGATTAAAATGCGAATAATGCTCCTTGATTCGTAACGCATTTATAACCAACACTTTAATTCCAGTCAGTTTATTCAACTCTGTTTCCGGAATGAAACTTGCGTCGGTGATGTAGGCAAACGGTCCTATGCGGTAACCGAGAATAGGCAGTGTGAGATGGTGCACATGGATGGGTTGTATCGTAATGCCATTCACCTCAAACGGATCGTCTTTAACAGGGTTCAGATGCAAAGAAGGAACTCCCGGATATGGATGCGGTTTGAAGGCGTAGTCGTAATCCTTGCGGACCACATTCAGCACGCGTTGCAAGCCGTAGATCTCCATCGGTGCCTTTTTCATGAAATAGATGGGCCGGATATCATCCAGTCCGCCCAGATGGTCCTTATGCTCATGCGTCACCAGTATGGCATCCACCTGCGTGATATGGTTGTGCAGCATCTGCTGTCGCAGGTCGGGGCCGGTATCAATCAGGATGTGGGTGCCGTCCACTTCCACATAGGCGGCGGTGCGCAGGCGAGTGTCGCGCGGGTCCGCCGACTGGCAAACCGCACACTGGCATCCCACCACGGGGACACCTTGCGATGTTCCGGTACCCAACAAGGTAACTTTCATCATGTATTACTGCTTAATAAATTTCTTAACAATCTGATTATCCGATGTTTTAATGCGAATAATGTAAACGCCACTCGTCAATCCCTCCAGTGGCACATCCAAACGGGTATCTGCAGCGGAAAGATGCATCACCTCACGGCCTGTCAAATCAAAGATGGACAAATATTCCATTGGTTCATCGGCAGACACCGACAAGACAGACTCTGCCGGATTCGGGAAGATTGCGACACGCTCGTCCGACACATCATCCACGCCAACATGTCCTGCCTGATAGGTCAGTTTGAACCCATCCGCATTATGCTGTTCGTCCGTTTCGATCAGGAGTGCCAGGCGCTTTTTCTCAAAACGGATAACGGTATCTTCCATATGGCCTGTATAGGTGGCCAGAAGATTGGCATTATCGGGGTTGTTATCAAACACATAGAGGAAATCCTCCCCATCCACCAAATCCAGATACTCCACATTCAATTCAATCACAGAAAAGGAAGGCACCACTATGCGGAACAGACACGAGGTATAAGGCAAATAGTCATCGCTTCCGCTACCATCCTCAATCGTGCCGGAATATGCCGAATAATTGGTCACTTCGGGGCAGAACACCGGCACATTGGCATTATAATTGGCTCTGAATCCTTGTCCGGCAAGCGAATCGTCGGAAACAAAACGCACCGTTATTTCCGAGCAACTCCACTCCACATTCAGTGTGTTATTCGTGTCAGTGAGAAGAATTTGTGGGATACTCGGATTATCTGTTGAAATCAAAAGCGTGTCACCTGAGGCAACATCATATTCCAGATGGAAACTGATAGAGGTGAAATAATCCGCATCAGGACGGACAATCCAAGAGTAGTCCATATCAGGCGCATAGGGCGACAGCGTGAGACTGCCGTCGTCAAACGAGCCCTGCAAGGTGGTAAGGGTATCCGTTCCCGTCAGCGCGTGCGCTGGAGGATAAGCATACAATGTGGTGTCAGGGTAAGCGTTGATGATGAGTTCCTGGGCCAGATTGAAATGCGTGCCCACCAAATTCAACGCATTGGTATAAAAATAGCTATCATACGAACCATCCCAACCGAAATTAAAATGGTAATAGTAGTTGCTGTCCACCATCCTATAGCCGTCGCAGATGAAACCGTGCCCGTTCACATTGGGGTTGCTCCAACCAGCGTAGTAGAGGGGCATATTTCGGTGCAAGTGCGTAACAATCAAGCTGTCCCAATCCAGATCAGTGGAGTCGCGGAACACATACTCGGTTTCGGGCGAGAACTTGAAGAAGGTGCGCAGCACGCGGGCGGCGCTGTGGTTGTACATGCCCGAACCGTCGGGACCATACACCATATCAACCCCCACGCCGCAGTGGTGCATCAGCGTGCAGATAGCCGGGTTGATGGAAGTAGGTTCGTCGCACATGGCATTGTAGTCGTAGGTGGTGTTGCCGTAATCCGCCGACTGGACTCCGTATGTTGAATCCAGATACGAGTACGACCCAATGCCCGTTTCAGGGAAACGGTAATAGTATAAGAGTTGGGCCATAGCGGTGGCCACACAACCCGTGACCACATGATAATTCTCGCCTGCAAAATCCTTCGGACAATAATAATTGTAAAAGGTACCCTGCCCCCAGTGGGATTTCATCAGCGGAGCAACGGAAGGTCCATCCTTAAAGGGCGTTTTCTCGGGGGAGAGCATGCGCCAGGCTGGATTCACTGCATTCTTAACCATGGGTTGTTGTTTCAAGGCGGAAAGTTGCTGCGCGTAGTTGTCCAACCACATCCGCGCCGGAGGAATCAAGTCCTCGCTGTTGTAGAGTTGATGGTCGGAGAACGCCAATACCGGAGGCACACGTTTGTCGCCACTGATCACCACATACGAGCTTTCCGAATTGAACACGTACAAAAGCGTGTCGGTACCTGATGCAATCACATCGGTCAAACAGCATCCTGTTTTTTTGTTCGATTGCAGGAAACTGCCCGCCGCATGACTTGCTTCGGTCAACGAAACTTTTTGCGCCGAAGCATAACACACTATAAATAAAGATATTACTAAAATATAAAAGTGTTTTTTCATCTTAAAAAGATTAACTGAAAATATACGGCAAAAATAATGAATAATCCGAAAAAACAAAAAAAATTCGAATATGATGAAATATTTAAAAAAAAGTGTACTTTTGCAGCCGCAAAACGGATCGGGGTGTGGCGCAGTTGGCTAGCGCACTTGCATGGGGTGCAAGGGGTCGGAAGTTCGAGTCTTCTCACCCCGACCAAACGAAAAGGAAACGCAAAAGCGTTTCCTTTTTTTATTAGATAATGATATAGGGAAAAATCTGGTTAGTAACAGATTCCGCTCAACGCTAACGCGTATCGCGGAATGGTGTGCCGCACACGGAATAAAAAGCGGGAACGATCTTACGACCATTCCCGCTATTAATATCTGATATCTGGAATCAGTCTTTCACACAACGCACACTGAATCCGTAGTTCTTCAACGTTACAAAGTCATACCACATATAGCAGTGACAATCTGCCATGTGAGCATGAGCCATTGTATCGCTGGAGGAATCCGCAGACCAGAAATAGGCATTACCAAGCAAGTTCTCATATCGGTTTTTGTCAGGATTAAACTGACCGCTTGGCAGCATGTTGAAACCAGTGGCATTGCTTCCCGGATTTGTAATCCACAGATTGGTTGAGCGTAACGTATTGACATCATTGGCACTCAATGCAGCGAAGTCTTCCTCATTGGGCATACGCCATTCGGCGGGGCAGATGCCTTGCACTTGCGTACCCTTCGTAGGTCTTTCTACATCCAAAGCGTCATACCAATCATACAACAGCCCATAGAGAGCAGCGTTGGCTTCTGCATCTGGATTTTCAGGAGACTGATATTTGAGGACATTCGACACTTCACGTCCATCAGCATAATGTGTAGTCCTCAAGTTCGAGGTCATCCAGCATTTGCCGCCCAACCGGACAGAGGTATAGTTGTTATCGTCGTAGTCTTGGACATCCGAGCAGGGCGCGTACGTCTTGAAAGTGTCTGGGGCAGACCACTGGCTGGTATTGGTACCGCAAACTGACTGCACCTGCACCTCATACTCCGTTTCGGCCAAAAGACCTGAAAGTGTCATTGGGGAGGTGGAATTAGCCACTGTCTGCCACTCGGTTGCGGTGGTGGCTTTATATTGGACATTGTAGTCGGCAGCAGTGCCTGTCCAGGACAGCACCGCGCTATTGAAGCCTATTTCGGAAATAGCGAGGTCAACGGGAGTCTCACAAACCACCGGACAACTCATCGTATAGTAAACAGTATCCTCAAAACCGGCGTTACCGGCACGAATGATCACGCCTTCGGGGTCTTTTATAGAGTAAGACGTTTCATCGTACCCGAAGAAAGAATCCCTCACAAAGGCAATCTGACGACCGTCGCAAACGGCAAGCGTGTGGCTTTGGGCTTCTCCCTGAACAGCATCGGACGTGTTGACAATCATGCCCAAGAGCTCAAAGGTCCGGGCATCCAGCACATTCATGCGGTTGCCAACGGGCCAGCCGTCGCCACCGGTGTTGGTGAGTTCAATCGTAATGTCACAACACTTGTCCTCCTCTTCACAATACTGGGTGGAGAATGTCTGAGACACCCACTCGCTCTGGTCGTCGCCACAGTCAGACTGCACCTGAAACTCGTATTGGGTGGCAACGTTAAGACCAGAAAGTGAAACCGCATTCGTGGCCATTGTGAGATTCTGCCATTCGGAAACCGTCTCATTGCTGACCGCGAAGTTGTCCACAAACAGATAGTTCCCGCCAGTATGCAAATGGCGGATGGCGATATAACCCGTCTGACCGGCGTATGGAGTCAAGTCAACACGAATCTCTGCCCAGTCGCCAGGACCATAGGCCACTGGTTTGAGCTCTGTCGTGAAGTCGGCGACATTGTTGCCCGTAGTGGAAACGTAGATAGCGAAGTGCTCGCGACTGGTAAGTTCGGAGGATTGACCGAAGGCCCACAGGGACACCCAGCCGCCCAGTTCCACCTGGGGCGAAATCAACCAGTTGTCAGGGTGTAAGCCACCAACTCCGCCAATGAAGCTTGCGGAAATCATACAGTCCAAGCCTGTATGGGCAGGATGAGTTTCCGGACCACCGTTCAAGTGACGTGACCAATTGTAGCCGTCCCCATCAGCGTCAACAAAGGTCCATCCGGAAAGGGCTTCATCAAAATCGCTGAACAAAAGAGTATCCACTCCAACAACCTCTCTGTAGCGGACTTTGTAGTCGGCTGCGGCCGAGACACCTGTCCAGGAAATGTCGGCAGTCTGCTCAGTGACATTGGACGCCGTCACATTCGTGGATGCATTGCAAATAAAAAATTCCTCCACAGAAACATCATCCAAATAGATGAAGGCATCGCCATTGCCATAATTCGATGTTCCCTTGAAAGCAATCTTGACACTACTACCGCCATAATCAGACAGGTCAGCGGTAAATTCGGTCCATTGGGGCTGGTTTGTCAGGCCCGTGGCCAATTCGGCCAACTGAGATCCGTCAGTGGCGTCGAGAAGCATCACGGTGAGGTCGCCGCCCTTAGGATTCTTGTACCAAGCTGCACACCGTCTGCACACTGAACGTATAGACCGTACTGTGGAAAAGTCCTGTAACCTCAAGCGGAGAGGTGACATTCGTCACCTCGGTATAGGTGCTGGCATCCTCCAAGTCAAAGTCGGATGCCACACCGTAGCGGACGTTATAGGTTGTGGCGGAGCTGGCAGAAGCCTGTGCTGTCCAGGTAAGCGTAGCAGAAGAGGTGGTAATCTCTCCGGCTTGAAGATCAGTGGGAGCCGTACAGGACACATATTGTATAGAGAAGTTATCCACTGCCGCGGGCGGGTTGGCGGGCGGGTTGTTGTCGTTCTGCCAAGAGAAGACTACCATATAGTTGCCGGAAGCGGGTACATTGACCGTAGAGGTCAATGTTTTCCAAGTGTTGGAGAGATTCAACTGGGTATTACCGTCAATAGCAAAAGCACCGGACCACACTGACGGGACACCGGTAGTATAGATGAGGGATGTTTGGGTAGTGGCAATAATGGAAATATCCGCGGGTACCAGAAACACACGCATATGATCATAGCCTTGTTCTCCATAGGCCTTCCAGTCATACTGCACGTTATACTCATTGGCCTCCAATGAGAAGACCTTTGTGGCATACACCGTATTGCGGTGGTTGGTATAGATGTTGCTTGTTCCGCCATCAGAGGATATGTATAAGGAGTGGCTGCTACCATTATGGGTGGCCGTGCCCAACGTCCAGGCATTGGGTTGAGTGCCATTCACAAGAACCCAATTGTTGCCAGACTCAAAGTCGTCGGTGTAGAGCGGATAGGCAGCGTTCACCACCACCGGGGTCTGGATAGTGGTGAGGTGGCTGGTCTGGTGTTCCACTCGCCGTAGTCACCCGTACCGCAATAGGCGCGCACTTGCACACGGTACTGGGTCAGCTGGTCTAAACCTGTCAAGGTGAAGGGTGACGTTTGAATAAGGGTGTCCAACATCACATAGTCGCCCCATGTGTTGGTGGAGGCGTTATAGGCTGCGACCTGAATCTGCCAGCGGGTCTCATCCAAGGCGGGTGCCCAGGTCAGCACGGCGGAAGAGGAGGCAACCTCAGAAGCCGTGACCTCGCCCACACGGGCACAGTTGGAGATCACCTTCACGGTGATGTCATCCATATAGGTGTAACTGCTGTTGTCGTCGGATGAGCTCACCCGGAAAGCAATTGTCTGAGAGGTGCCGGTGTAACCGGCAAAGCTTACGACATACGGGGTGTTGGAATATGCTTGATAGGATTCCGACAAGTCCACGTTCTGCACATTGACAAAGGTGGGGGTGCCGTCCACCATCTCGATCACGCCCACTTCGAATGACGGCGTTTCATGTTCATAGCTCGAGCTATTGCATAGAACTGCACCTGCAGTGTATTGAGCGGATATGTGGCAACTATGGGCGGAAAATAGAAAGCATTGGCATGTGAAGAGTTGGGGGACCACATATAGAGATAATAGCTGCCTCTATGTGCATTGCTTGCGGGGTTGCTGCTTATTGCCGGATATTCGTGGTTGTAGCTCAAAAGGCTGCGCCAGCAGTCGGGCAGGAGCCCTGTAGAACTGTTCTCGAAGCCCTCCTCGTAAGGAATCTCAATGTCGGCGCAAGTTGGTTCCGGCTGTGTGGTGAAGAAAAAGGATTCCGACCAGTCACCATACAATGTATTGCTGCATTGGGCCTGTACCTGTACCTCGTACCGGGTGTTGGCTTCGAGATAAGTGAGGCGGTGGGTGGGATTCGTATTGCTGAAATTAGCAGATCTCCAATATGATGTTCCATCCGCCTTGCGATAACGGAGGTTGGATGACACCTGAAATGGCTGTAATAATGGTGAGAATATTAGAACTATGCTAAACAAGGTTCCCGCGCCTCTATCGGCACTTTCGATTTTCTATTTCAAGGAGAAAATCAATATTATCGGATAATGGTCAGAGATGTATGGAACACCGTAGTCTTTTTTAAGGGTTTGAAAAACCAGATTCTCGGTTGGGATGGAAGAAAACAGATGATCAATCTGCGACGCTTTATCTTTACCGTATCCGTTATAGGTGATTGAATTGTCACGCTGCCAAGCGTTGGAACGGCATATTTTCATCAGGGCGCCATTATTCGCTTCGGTCCTAGCCGCATTAGACACTTTGCTGATGGCAAATTCCGATGTGTTTTTCCGATCTGGGGTTGGAGCTCCAACAATCGGAGTGAAAATGCGATCATAGACAGGCGAATTCATATCTCCACCCAAAACAAACACCGAGTTAGTGTCGCCAACAATCTCGCGGATTTTTTCCGCAATCAGCTTAACAGACTCCTGGCGGGCAATCTTTCCCACATGATCCAAATGGGTATTGAAGTAATAGAATGATTTCCCGCTCTGCATATCCTTGAGTTTCACATAGGTGACCGTACGCTTGCAGGCGGCATCCCAGCCCATTGACGCGCTTTCGGGCGTTTGGCTCAACCAGAATGTGCCGCTATCCTTCAATGCGAATCGGTCGGTCTTATAGAAAATGCCCATACACTCCCCTTCTTTCTGACCGTCATCGCGTCCCAAGCCCACCATGTTGTATTCACGAAGCTCCTTGCGCAGGAACGCCTGCTGGTCGGGCAGCATTTCCTGCACTCCCACCACATCCGGGTTCTGTTCCTTGAACATACGTACCACAGCCTCCTTGCGATTTTTCCATGCGTTCACACCGTCATATTCCGACATTCCACTCATGCGGATATTGAAAGACATGAGTTTAACCAACGGCTTCCTTTCCGCCCATGCTGACACCAAAGCGACATTTTCCGTCAGGAAGCCATTGACACCCTTTTCAAGCATCTCCTTAACTTCCAGCTTATTATGCACATCACCAACCCAAACTGGCATTTTCAAGGCCTTGGCTTCCTTAAACCAATTGGGATTGTCACGAAGGGTTTCATAATCATATTGACAGCCTATTTCACCAGCCCGCTTTGAAATCGCCTTGGGAGATAAATCACCCTGCATATAGGTAACACGCGATTTTTGAAAGTTCTCGGCCAGTAAACGACACAACTCCAGATCCGTGGAGGCAAACTCCACCTTCTCGCTTAATCCGTGGACACGAACCAACTTTTTCAACAAACCTATCATTTCCATCTGGCGACGAGAATCGGAGGCATGGACATTGAGTACAAGACGCATCTTAGCGTTCAGTTTCTCATCCATATCACCATTCTCATTCACACTCAAGACATTATCACCCACAATGCGAAGAGCACTTGGCTGAGGGGCTTGGGATTTCTGGCCTCCCGTATATTTCACGAAATATTCCTCAACAGGCATCACCCAAAAGCCGTTTTTTTTCAGTTGCTCAACAGTCATGTTTTTTTCAATTTTCAACCTTTCAGCGCCAAGAACAACCACTAACTGCTTGTCATCTGTAAGCATAACCGTGCAACTTGAAGCGTAACAGCCAAACTTGCGTGCTGCCAACATGGCCTCGATTGAGCCGGAAGGCGTGCCAGACGAAAGGTAATATCCACCTTTGGCGATGATTTCCGCACGATATGATTTTTTTGAAATGGATTGGGCATACATCATGCCCGACATCATTCCAAGAAGTGTCAAAAATATAAATACTCTTTTCATAATTAAATATTTAGCAATTAAAATCTGGCGCCAATTCCGACTTTTATGAAGGAATCATAACCGGCATTCAGTTCAAACAAACCATAAAATTTCTTGCCGACATTTACGCCGAAGGCTGTCACATTAAAAGCAAACGCGAAGTTGTTGTCCATCTTGCTATCATTTTCATCCTCTTTACCATTGTCTGATGTTGGACCAGACCAAAAATATGCGCACCCCACATCCAAACCGGAATAGAGGCGCACCCAGGGGCGATTAAGATAGGTGAAATGCACGCTTGGCATGAGAGCAACCAGGACATCATGGTTCACAGAAGAGATTGTGGTACGGAAAGTATCCGTATATTGTGTCGTTTTTGCACATTCCACGGTAGCTTTCACACCCACCTGACACCAGGGTTTCACTTGATAGTAGTAATGCAACCCATAGTTGCCATACCATTTCATTTCAATGGGGCGATGGCTGAGCGCACCGCCCAGGCCACTCCAAAACCCGATAGTTCCATTGATAAATCCACCCACTAATGAGCATGGACCCGCATCGACGCCTATTTCATGGTACAAGTCACTGTGGGGTTTTTGCGCTGAAAGGGGTTGAAAAAAGCAAACAACTAGCACACAAATGGTTACAATAACTCTTTTCATAACTATGCGGTTTGATTGTTGTTCGATTTATTCGCAGGAAGGCGGGACATTTTCGGTGTATTGGCGGCCCAGATGGCGTTTCTGGCGTTGCTGCCAACGCTCGCGCGCGTATTGCTGCATGTCGGAGACCTCGTCGCTCTCGTCAATGATTTCAAGGCCGAACACCGTCTCAATGATGTCCTCCATTGTCAGAATTCCTTGGAAGCACCCATATTCGTCAATAATCAAGGCGATTTGCGATTTCTGTTTCAGCATGGAGTCCCAGATGTCGCTGACCGAGGTTTCCTCGTTGAAATAGGGCATTTCGCGCTTGATTTCGCCCAATGTCATGTTGAACTTGTCCTCGGCAAGGTTCTCCAAAGCGTCATCGCGAAGCACATAACCGGTAATGTATTCCGGCGATTCGGCATACACGGGGATACGGGAGAAATGGTCGTACTGATCATCGTCGTAATACTCGCGCAAGGTCATGCTTTCGGGGGCGACGGAAGCCACCACGCGGGGCGTCATCACCTCCTCGGCCTTCACATTGTCCAATTTGATGATATTCTGGATGATCTTGTTCTCATCCTTCTCTATCACGCCTTCCTCCTCGCCTACATTGGCGATGGCGAGCACCTCCTCGCGGCTTACCGTGGCATCGGGTTCCTTTTTGGTGAACAGGTGGCTGATCAACTCAATGAGTTTCACGAACGGGAACATCAGCACGATAAGCACGCGGATAGTCTTGGCGGTAAAGCCCATTAAACTTTTCCAACGGGTGGTCCCCAACGTTTTCGGGATAATCTCCGCAAATATAAGGATGAGTATGGTGGTGATGGCGGACACCAAACCGAACCAGCGGCTGCCGAACAACAGCGTGGCTTGTTGGCCCACGCCTGCGGCGCCGATGGTGTTGGCGATCGTGTTGAGGGACAGAATGGCCGCCAGGGGACGCTCCGTGTCGGTCTTGTACTGCTTGAACAGCGAGGCCGGCTTATAGCCCTCCTCCTCACGCATCAGGATATACGAAATCGGGGTGGACAGCAAACTCGATTCCAAAGTGGAGCAAAGGAACGAGATGGCCATCGCACTCAATAAAAAGACTAATAATAAGGTCATTACGGTTTTAAAAAAATCGGTGCAAAGATACGAAAATTGTGTATTGCTCTATATGTCTGTTTTTTATATTTTTGCACGGTGCATTGTGAATGGCGAAGAAGAAACTGGTGAATGGAGAACAATAACAATTAATAGTAATACAGCATATGAATCTTGACTTTTCTTATCAGAATCCCACGCGGATTCATTTCGGGAAAACGGCCATGAATCATCTGGCCGACGAACTTAAAACATTCGGACCCAATATTTTATTGGTCTATGGCAAAAACTCCATCAAGAAAATGGGCTTGTACGACACCGTAATGCGCACCTTGCAGAAATGCGGCAAGCGTGTGGTGGAACTGGCCGGCATCAACTCCAACCCACGATACAGTCAGTTATTGGAGGGTGCGCGGCTCGTGCGCGAGAACCACATCGACCTCATTCTGGCTGTGGGTGGCGGCTCCGTCATCGACTGCTCCAAAGGCATCGCCATGTCGGCATACTGCGAGGGCGACCCGTGGACGCGCTACTGGGAAAACGGCGAGGATGTCAGCAACCCCGTAGTACCCGTGGCCTCCATCCTCACCATGACCGGAACGGCTTCCGAAATGAACGGCGGTTCGGTCATCACCAACGAGGACAAGAAACTGAAACTGGGGCGCGTGTTCCCGCTGGAGCTGGCCTCTCCCAAGTTCTCCATCCTCAACCCTGAATTCACCTTCAGCGTGCCCAAATACCAGATGGTGAGCGGCATTTTCGACATCTTCTCACACCTTATGGAGCAATACTTCTCAGGGGATGACGACTGCGTGAGCGACTACCTGCTGGAAGGCGACATGCTGGCTCTGATCAGCGCCGCACGCAAGGCCGTTGTCAACCAGGAGGACTACGAGGCGCGCAGCAACATCATGTGGTGCGCCACCATGGGACTGAACAAAATCCTGGCGCTCTCGAAAACACAGGACTGGGAGGTGCACATGATTGAGCACCAGTTGGGCGCCTACACCGATTGCGCGCACGGCATCGGTTTGGCCATCATCTCCGTGCCTTATTACCGCCACATCTACAAGTACGGTCTGCACCGTTTCGTGCGCTATGCCAAAAACATCTGGCATGTGGCGCCGGAGGGCAAGACTGACGAGCAGATTGCATTGGAAGGCATCCAGGCACTCAGCGACTTCATCGCCGAGATGGGCATTCCGCAAACCTTGAGGGAGGTGGGCGCCACCGAAGAGATGCTGCCCCTCATCGCCGAATCCACCGTGAAATGCGGCGGTTACCATGTGCCTTCTACGGAAGAAGTGCTGGAGATACTGAAGGCGTGCTACTAATATTGGTTATACCCCCATATAAAAGAGATTCCGCTCACGCTTGCGCGTCTCGCGGAATGGTGCTCAGCGCACAAGTAAAGGAAGGAAAGATAGGCGGCAGATAGTTGGTGCCGTGTTGGAAATGCCCTATAATGCCGCCCATCTTTCCAAAAAAACACTTCGGTGCGTGCACCATTCCGTCGTGAACAAAGTGAACGGCGGAATCCCAATCAACAATGTTGGGTCAACATCTATATCATTGCTTTTTGTTATTGCAAGTGAGCACACCGATTAGTAATTCTCGGCGTTCACCTCGAAATAGGATTGCGGATGGGCGCAGGTGGGGCAAATCTCCGGCGCTTTCGTGCCCACCACGATGTGACCGCAATTGCGGCATTCCCAAATCTTCACTTCGCTCTTCTCAAACACCTGGGCGGTTTCCACATTTTTCAGCAGCGCACGATAACGCTCCTCGTGGTGTTTCTCGATAGCGGCCACCATGCGGAATTTCTCTGCCAATTCCTTAAATCCTTCTTTTTCAGCAGTCTTGGCAAAATCCTCATACATATCCGTCCACTCATAGTTTTCGCCATCGGCGGCAGCAGCCAGATTCTCGGCAGTGCTTCCGATGCCGTTCAGTTCCTTGAACCACATCTTGGCATGCTCCTTCTCGTTATCGGCGGTTTTCAGAAACAGGGCGGCAATCTGCTCATAACCCTCTTTCTTGGCCTTGGAGGCGAAATAGGTGTATTTGTTGCGGGCCTGGGACTCGCCGGCGAAAGCGGCTTCCAAATTCTTTTCCGTCTGCGTGCCCGCATACGGGTTTTGCTTCGGAGCATCCTCCGAAATCAACTCCAGGTCTTCAGCGCCAGCGCCGCAAACAGGGCATATAAGTTCTTCACCATCAGCCAATTCAAATTCCACTTTGCAAATCTTGCATTTGTACTTTTTCATTTTTTCAGTTTTTTTAATGTTAAAATTAAAGATTTATACAATCGGCAAATATACAATTTTTATTCCTTTCGTCAAAAAAACATCGCCCATACCAAAAATCCGCTATAGGCCGCATAACATATCACTAACAAAAGGGATATTCCGGAATCGAATGGAGCTCTATTTTTGCAGCGTAAAAAAGGAATAGTTTTTTCATGATTTAATTATAGTAAGTTGTTGTTTTAATATTTTGATTTGGGTGGACTTGTTTCCGCCCATTTTTTTTATTTTTGCGCTGCTTATTCAAAAAACAATGTCTATGAAAACGGTTACCCAACACATACAAGCAACCCTGGTATTATCCATGCTTCTCATAGCGTCGCTCACCATAAAGGCGCAAGAGACCATCCAGATCCAAATCCCGACCATCGAGATGGTCTATGTGCGTGGTGGTGAATTCATTATGGGGTGTACCGGCGAGCAGCGAGAGGATTGTCTGATTGATGAAACGCCGGCGCATCTGGTGCGCCAAAGCGACTTTCTCATCTCCAAATACGAGGTCACCCAGGAACTCTGGATGGCCGTGATGCGCGGCAAGAACCCCTCAAAGGTTATCGGGGACAGTCTGCCTGTGACCCGCATCACCTGGTATGCCGCCCGCGAGTTCACCCAGAAGTTGAGCAAACTGACGGGCAAGAAGTACCGCCTGCCCACCGAATCCGAATGGGAATATGCAGCCCGAGGGGGCCAGTTGAGCCGCGGGTACAAGTACAGCGGATCGGACAACCTGGCGGAAGTGGCCTGGTACAAGAAAAACAGCGGCCGCAAGCCCCAGCGTGTCGGCACCAAGAAACCCAACGAACTGGGCATCTACGATATGAGCGGGAATGTATATGAATGGTGCTACGACGGGTTTGAGAACTACGAGATGAGTTTAAGCGGCAACATCGTGGATCCCTACGGCGACGATTGGAGCCATGTCAAAATCATTCGGGGCGGCAGCATGACCAGTTTTCCTGATGTATGCCGCAATTCCGCCAGAACCCGCGCCACCGACACCTACCAATACAATTTCGTGGGGTTCCGCCTGGCCATGGATGTGGAGTGAAAGTTTGAGGCAACCATCTTTTTTTTATTTTTGCCGAAAATTTTACAGAAATGATCAAAAACTGCCAGGATATCCGAATCGAAACGGTGGAAAACAAAGGCAACATTGAAGGCCTTATTCACAAAAACATAATACTCACACCCGAGGAAATGATGAACCGGGCGCTGATGTTCAACATCATAACCCTCCCATCCGGGAGCCGCATCAAGGAGCACCCGCACACAGAGGACGCCGAGATCTATTACATCTTGGAGGGCGAAGCGGAGGTTTCCGACAACGGGAAATCCGCCACTATGCGCACCGGTGATGTGATGTTCACCGGCAATGGGGAGATTCACAGCATTGCCAACAACAGCGGCAAGGATGTCCGGTTTCTGGCCTGTATTTTAAAATAAATGAGCATATTATGAAAAAGATAATCAACCCATGGGTGGGCAACACCAATGGATACAATTGTTTCGGATGCGACCCCAACAACCCGATGGGCATGCAGATGAGTTTTTACTGGGACGAGCAGGATGTGGTTTCCGTATGGCGCGCTGGTGTGAACCATGTGAGCTGGATTGACACGCTGCACGGCGGATTGCAAGCCACTCTGCTGGATGAGATATGCGGATGGGTGGTCTTCTTCCAACTGCAGACCTCCGGTGTTACCGCCAAGATGGAGATGCGCTACCGCAAGCCCGTGAGCACCAAATGGCCGTACATTCTGCTGCGCGCACGCCTTGTGGAGCATCGTCGCACCTTGGCCACGGTCCGCGGAGAAATATGGAGTCCCGATCATGTTCTGTGCGCCGAGTGCACCTGCACCTACTTTGTGTATCCGACAGAGAAGGCGCTTGAGATGGGCTATGAGCCCGCCCTGCTCGACGACACAGAACTATCACTGGAGGATGTGATCCAAAAGACCATTTACAAAGACATTCGCAAATAACGCTTCTGGAGTCAACTTAAACTCTTTTCCCTTTTGGCTAAAGGTTTGTATATAGAATTCTCATTCTGAGATATGCGGCAAAATATCCACTGTGCTGCTGGATGAGTGCGGGGCCTGGTTCACCTGTATCTGCACCGGAATCTTGTCCTTCACCTCATCGCGGTGACTGATGGCACACACCTGGCGGTTGTTGCTGATTCGCAACGACTCCAAGGTGTTGATGGCCCTCTGCAACGGTTCGCCACTCAATGTGCCGAAACCCTCGTCAATGAACAAGGTCTCCACCTTCAAACTCTGCCCAATCTCACTCAACGCCAATGCCAACGCCAACGACACCAGGAAACCCTCACCACCCGAGATGGTGCTGACCGGACGTTTCACGCCACCCTCATAGGCATCCTCCACCAGAATAATCAGGTCCTGCCCTGGCGCGGTATGCAATGTGTAGCGGTCCGTAAGCGTCCGCATGTGCACATTGGCGGCATTCACCAGGTTGGCCAGGATATAACTCTGCGCAATGAGCCGGAATTTGTCGCCCTTCGCATCCCCAATCAGGTCGTTAAGTTTTTTCCACCGGTCATATATAGCGAACTTCTTCGCATGTTCTTTTTTAAGTTCGGCATGCTTCTCTATCAGTTTGTCATCGTCTTTCAACCTCTGATTGTCGGCTCCCACTTCTCCATTCAAATTCTTTTGCTTCTCGTTTAACTCACTGAGAATGCACTCCAACGACTCAATCGTTTCATTTTCAGCTATTTCCGGTTTGACCTTCTCATGGTCTTCTATCTGCTCGCCAATGGTTTTCAATGCGCTATTGGCTGCGGTAAACGCATCGTTTGCATTTTTCACTGTTTGGCGTTGCTGCTCGATTACACCTTTAAGTTTAATAAGTTGCTCTAACCGTTCCTTCGTCATTTCAGGATTGACTTTTATATAATTGTCAAGGTCATCCTGATTGGCCTTCAATCTCTCCTTCGCCGTTTTCTTGTTCGTCAAAGCAGCCGTAACTTCGTTCGTCAGCGTCTGTGCCTTAGCCAGTATGTTGGGCAACTCTTCCGCATTTTGATGGGTGAGGAACTTCCATTCCGGCAACTCGCATAGCATCTGGTCAAACAATGTATCAAGTACACCTATCTTGTTATCTCTCAAATCCTTAATCTCACTATGCAAGTTTTCAAGTTTCTTTGCCCGTTCTATCTTCTTTCCGATTTCCTCCTTCCGTTTTTCCGCATTTTCCTTCGCTTGCTCCAAAACCTCAGGGGTATGCTCATCCAATTTTTCGATGTCACACTTCTCTAATGCCTTCTTGGCATCATTTTGTGCCTTCTCAAGAGATGTGTCCTCATCAAACGCCTTCAATTCTTTTTCATAAGCGGGTCCGTTCTGTTTCAACCAAATGTCACATTCATTGTACTGTTTGTTAAAGCCATCAAATGCTTTTTTTGCTTCGTCACATTTCTTTTTCGCATCTTCCACAATCCGTTTCAATTGGTCTTCATGCGGAACCTTATCCAGTGATTTTATCTCCTGTCCACAAATCGGACATCTGTGGTTAATCTGCAGGTTGGCACGCAATTTCTCCGCCAGCGTATCTATGGCCAAATTCAACCGCTCGTATTCTTTAACCGATTCTTCATGCTTTGTCTTGGCAGACTCTACCTTAGGGACTAAATCTTCAAGTTCTTTACTTTTCTTGCCAATTTCCTTCTTTTTCCCTTCAAGTTCCGTCTGTTTTTCACTTCTCTCTTTCTCTTTCGCAAAATAGGCACCCACGAACGCATTGGCCGCAATGATATTACCTGTCAGTTTCAAGACTTCTTCTTTCTGCCCATTCAATTCTTCCAAGGAAAGGCTCTCTCCTCCTTCCTCCTTGATTTCATCGTCTATCTTCCGAATCTGCTCATCAATGCTGTTTATTTTTTCACGAATGAACTCCTGGCCGTTCAGCACGGTTATGTACTTAGATTTCAATCCCTGAATTGTCTGCTCGGCCTTATCAATCGTTCCCGTCGCCTCACGAACAGCGGAAAGCCATACGCGCGCGTCAGTCGTACTATCCCAATCCTTCACATTCTGAAGCGCAAGTTTATAGGCATCCGACTCCATGGTCTGTTTAGCTTGTAATAGCGAACTATTCGCTTTTGATTGATTATCGAGAAGTGTTTCCTCCGTTGACAACCAGTTTTTCTTCTTTTGAGCAGTACCAAGTTCTTTTTCTAAAGTATCAAGTTTACCCTTATTATCTCTTAAAGTTTTCTCCAATTCTTTCCTAACATCCTCTTTCATGGGCTGCTGTTCCTGCTTCTCAGGATCCACCTTATCCATCTCCTCCTTTTTCTTTTTCGTCAACTCAAAGGCCATCGCACCAATTTGGGCATACTGCTCGGTGTTGGTAATCTTTTCAAGAATGGCGGCTTTTTCCTTGTTGCCGCTCTTAAGGAAACGGGTGAAATCGCCCTGTGCCAGCATCGTTGTCCGGCAGAACTGGTCGAAAGTCAGGCCCACGGCGACTTGAATGGCTTCAGCCATCGCTTTGTCTTTTCCGGTTCCCTTGATATTGCTCACGCCATTGCCAGCATCGGGTGAGTCCTCCGGATGGGTGAGGTTTTTAAGCGACCATGTGCGATCGAGATTCTTTTTCTTGCGTTCCACATGCCACTCGGCCTCATACTCATTCCCATCGCTGCCCAAAAACGACAGGCGAGCAAACGCCTCTGTAGTGTTTTTTCGCATCAACTGCTTGGTATCCGTGATATCCATCTTATCAGCATCGCTTTCCCTCCATTCGCCATCCATCTCTGAGTTGGTCATACGCGGTGTGGTGGCGTAGAGAGCCAAACAGATGGCATCCAAAATGGTGGATTTGCCCGCACCCGTATCGCCCGTGATAAGAATCACATTGCTATCGGCCAACGGTTCTTTTTCAAAATCGATATTAGCATGCTCAATGGATGCTATATTTTTGATTTCCAATCTTTTCAGTTTCATATTTAGTCCTCCTTGGTTTTTAATGATTCCAATACTTCGTTAAACAGCGGTTGCATATTCTCCTCGTCAAACAGCACGCTGTTCGTGTCGGCGGCATACATCCGCACCACTTCCCAGGGATCGGTGGCCTGGAACTCCTCCACGGTCATTTGCTGTTGGCCACTGCCATCTGTGCTATATGTCTTGCGTTTCGCATTGATGAAACAGAAGATATACGCTTTGCCTCTCGCCTGCTCCACCGCCTTATCGTAGGCGTTGGACGGCATGGTTTCGGGGTCTGTAATATTAAGGCGGACATACGCCTTCGTATCAGAAGGGAATGTCTCGTATTGCGCTATCACCTCTTTCCATGCGCCGAACACTTTCGTGTCGTCGGGATTCGGCAGCGTGACCAATGGGCGTGGATTTTGTATCTTCACCATTTTAAAATTGTCTTTGGTGAGCGTCGCATTGTGTTGCGGAATCTCCACTATGGTCACCGAATGGTCGTATGCTTCATCAAAACTGACCGCCATGGGCGAACCGCTATAGCGCACATTATGCTTGCCCGTATGCAAAAACTGCGGTTTGTGGATATGTCCCAACGCCAAGTAGTCATAGCCATCGCCTATTTTCGCGACATCCATCACATCCACCCCTCCCACGCGCTTGTCGCCCGCATCTTCGTGTCCTGTAAAATCCACTCCCGAGATGGCGGTATGTGCGCTGAAAACGACTGGCAGGTTGTCCGTATTCTTCTGGTTGGCCAAGTCAATCAACTGCTGATAAATGTCCACTGGCAGATATCGGTCATTGGTAAACGGCAGTGCGATGACATACCCTTTGCCGGGCACCTCAACGATGTGGGACTCCAGGTTGTCCTTGTCGAACTTGCCAATCATGTGGACATTCAGGGCTTCCCATGGGGTTTTGAAAATCTCGTGTTTCGTGCCGCTGTCGTGATTGCCTGCCGTGACCACGATAGTCATGTCGGGGCAAGACTTGCACAAGTCGGCAACGGCCTTGTTGAACATTTTCTGGACTGCCGGTTTCGGTTCGGCGGTGTGGTAAACATCCCCTGAAATCAGGAACAAGTCCGGTTTCTCCTCTTTCGCAATCTTGACCATCTGGTCGAGCATCGATTGCTGCTCGTCGGTGCGATCATAGCCATAGAGCACATGCCCCAAATGCCAGTCGCTGGTGTGTAAAATTTTCATATAGGTATTAGGTTTGATTTTAACTCTGTTTTTGATACCGCAAAATTACGATTAATTTCGCATTAATAACATTCCACAAGAACCTCATCAGGACTTTTGTGGAAGGCAAGCGGACTGACAATCGTATTCTGAGGTCGGTTCGCCCGACTCATACAGGGTAAAAGAATGATTCATAATGATGATTTAATTGGTTAACATGACATTATCCTTTTGGCAACAACCGTGCCGAAAAATGTCTTGGCAGACATAAAAAAAACGGGCACCGATTTTTTGTCGGCACCCGCTTTTGTTATGATATAGTATTGTTCGGTATTGCTGCGCAATCCCGCTATAACTTCCTCACCTCGGCAATGCTCGAACAAGTTCGGCATTGCGCTCGGTTCGTCATTATTTGATTTCCTCGAAATCGACATCTTGGACTTCTCCGTCGTTGCCGGATCCGCCTTGCGGGCCTTGAGCGCCGCCTTGAGGACCTGCCTGCTGGTTGAAGCCGCCGTTGAAGTCAGCACCCGGTTGCTGGGCACCACCCTGCTGGTACATCTTGGCAGAAGCGGCCTGCCATGCGCCCTGCAACTCAGCCGTAGCCGCATCAATACCGGCGAAATCCTTGTTGTCGTGCGCCGTTTTCAACTTGGCGGCAGCGGCCTCGATCTTGGCTCTGTCGTCAGCGGGCACCTTGTCACCAAACTCCTTGAGTTGTTTCTCGGTGGTGAACACCAATGAGTCAGCGGCATTCAGTTTGTCGATTTCCTCCTTGGCTTTCTTGTCGGCTTCGGCATTAGCTTCGGCTTCGGCCTTCATGCGCTTGATTTCATCGTCGCTCAAACCGGAAGAGGCCTCGATTCTAATCTTCTGTTCTTTGCCGGATGCCTTATCTTTAGCCGTAACGCTGAGGATACCGTTGGTGTCGATGTCGAAAGTGACTTCGATTTGCGGAACGCCACGCATAGCGGCAGGAATGCCATCGAGGTGGAAACGGCCGATGCTCTTGTTCTGTGCGGCCATCGGACGCTCGCCCTGCAACACATGGATCTCCACAGAGGTTTGGTTATCCACTGCTGTGGTGAAGGTTTCCGTCTTCTTGGTCGGGATGGTCGTGTTGCTTTCGATGAGTTTGGTCATCACGCCACCGAGGGTTTCCAGACCGAGTGACAGCGGAGTCACATCCAACAGCAGGATGTCTTTCACCTCGCCGGTGAGCACACCGCCTTGGATAGCGGCACCGATTGCCACCACTTCGTCAGGGTTCACACCTTTGGACGGAGTCTTGCCGAAGAATTTCTCCACGATTTCCTGGATGGCAGGGATACGGGTGGAACCGCCCACGAGGATCACCTCGTCAATGTCGGAGGTGGTGTAGCCGGCGTCGGACAACGCTTTCTTACACGGTTCAATGGTGGCGCGGATCAGGTCGTCGCACAATTGCTCGAACTGGGCACGGGTGAGCGTACGCACCAAGTGTTGCGGCACACCGTCAATCGGCATGATATACGGCAAGTTGATTTCCGTGGAGTTGGAGCTGGACAGCTCAATCTTGGCTTTTTCAGCGGCCTCTTTCAGACGCTGCAATGCCATGGCATCCTTACGCAAATCCACATTATAGTCTTTCATGAACTCTTCAGCCAGCCAATCGATGATCTTGTGGTCGAAGTCGTCACCGCCAAGGTGTGTGTCACCGTTGGTGGATTTCACCTCAAACACGCCGTCGCCGAGTTCCAGGATGGAGATATCGAAAGTACCACCGCCAAGGTCGAACACGGCCACTTTGGAGTCGTTTTTCTTCTTGTCCAAACCGTATGCCAATGCGGCAGCTGTAGGTTCGTTGATGATTCTTTTCACCGTAAGTCCAGCAATCTCGCCAGCCTCTTTGGTGGCCTGACGCTGGGAGTCGCTGAAGTAAGCCGGCACCGTAATCACAGCTTCGGTAACTTCCTGTCCCAGATAATCTTCTGCGGTTTTCTTCATCTTTTGAAGAATCATGGCGGAGATTTCCTGAGCGGTGTAGGAGCGGTCATCAATTTTCACTTTCGGCATATTGTTGGCGGTGCGCTCAACGGTGTAAGGCACACGCTCCACCTCCTTGGCCACGCGGTCGTAGGTCTCGCCCATGAAACGCTTGATGGAGAAGATGGTTTTGGTGGGGTTGGTGATGGCCTGGCGCTTGGCAGGATCGCCAACCTTACGCTCGTTATTACCAACGAAAGCCACAATAGAAGGGGTTGTTCTTCTGCCTTCGCTGTTCGGTATCACAACCGGCTCATTGCCTTCCATGACGGAAACGCAAGAGTTTGTAGTTCCTAAGTCAATTCCAATAATTTTTCCCATTTTGATGTTTATTTAATTGTTATTATTTCAGTTTGTTACGCGCATCCTGAATCATTTAAATTCAAGACGACGGAATGTATAAAACAACAACCGTGCCAAAAAATATCAGAGTGCATTCTGCTGACAATTTGGCAGAGAGAAATCAAGGAACTGACGGGATTTATGGACTCCTGTCACGCCAACGCCGGTTCTGGACACATCACCGTGCAACGCTCTATAATGTTATTGGCATACTCGAAGCCCGTATCACACACTTTCTTATCTTTGATGCCATCATAACCCATGTACAAATGCATAATATTGTATCCATTGACAACATGCTGCAACAGTTTCCGATCGCGTTTGCCAACAGCTTCTTTGTATTTATCAATTGACGGACGGCCTTTGCCTTTGCGTACATGAAAAACCGCATCAATGGCTATCAGACATCCTTTCCAGAGGATATCTCCAGCCGTTTTGATGTATTTGCCATCCGTATAACTTTTTAATTCAGGATCATAATTTGCTTTTTTGATGACCTCCTGGGCGTTGGCCACATACCTGCGGGCCTCTTCAATAGGATCTTTCTTTTCCATTAGACTATACTTTGTTTAAATAATTGATTTAGATTGCAAAGATACATTCCAAAAAATCTTTTTTCAATGGGTGACAGAAAAAAAATTCAATTGTGATAATCAGATTGTTATGAATTTTAAAGATGGTAAATTAGGAAATGAATGTTAACGGGGAACCGACATTTCGGAAGTATTGGCAAAAAATGTATTTTTGTCGCAGTAAAACGCAACATAATTATGAATAAAAACATTCTCTTCCTAATCAGCATATTGGTTTCCAGTTTATGTCCCGCCATCGCCCAGGACATCATCGTGCTGCGCAACGCCGATGAAATCCAAGCAAAAGTGCAGACCATCGGTTTCGATGACATAACCTACAAAAAATGGGATTTCCAGGACGGTCCCTCCTACCAGATTGCCCAAAGCGATGTGCTTTTCATCAAATATGAAAATGGGCGAAAAGAACTGTTCTACAACAGAAAAACAACACAAAAACGCACCCTTTTCAACCTGTATATAGAAGGTGGTGCCCTTTTCACCACTTCAGAGGCCGGGCCGGCTGTCCATTTCACTTTTGGAGGACGTTTCTCGGAAATTTTCTACGCCGGACTCACCACCGGTTTTGATGCCTTGTTTCTCACCGATGGGTCAGAATCCTTTGACGCAGCAACATTTCCTCTAATGCTGAATGTAAGGAGTTTTATTCCCATCAAACACAAATATTATCCATTCCTTTCGTTATCGTTGGGTGCAGATTTCATGACCACTTTCCAAACAGGGTATTATTACCAAGGCAGATATTACCCTGTCAATCCCGTCACTCCAGCATTCCGTTTTCGTGCAGGAACGGGTTTTGAGTATAAACGCTTCACCGCTGGGATCGGAGCTGATTATATGTATTTTGGAGAATCAAAAATCGGAATAATGCTTGGCTATCTCCAATTAGGTGTAAAAATCGGCAAAGTAAACTGATACTGTCTTGTTCAACAAACTCCTTTTCGCACTGTTTTTCCTCTGGCAACTGCCACAAAATCTGGTGGCACTGCTCGTCATGCCCTTTTTAGGCAAACTGACCTTTGTGGATTATCGCCATTATTGCGTGGGGTTTGCCGGCACACGGTTCCCAAAAAACGCCGACGGCGTGTCGCTGGGCAGCTTCGCTTTCTTTCACCCGGATGCGGTGGGCAATGAGTTCACCATCCGCCACGAGATGGACGGCCACTCGATGGACTCCAAAATCTTCGGTCCGCTCTACCTGCTTGTCATCGGTCTGCCCTCCGTATTGCATCTGCTGTTTCTGAAAAAGGGAGTTGACTACTATACATTCTACACCGAAAGAAGAGCCAACAAACATGCGGGGTTGGAAGAGAGATTAGAAATTAAAGATTAAAGTTGAAATTTGAGAAATAGATGACTGCCACTATACTTACCCTACTCTATTTGTTCGGCATTCCGCTAATGCTGATGCTGCTGGCGAAGCGCTGGCCCATCATTGATAAAATCAGTCCAATGGTGATTCTGTACATTATCGGACTGGTGGTCGGAAACGCCGGATGGCTCGGGGTGAGCGCGACGAACATCTGCACGCAAGTGTCGAATGTGGTGGTGCTGCTCACCATCCCGCTGATGCTACTGGGTTGCAACTACAAGTCCTTGTCTGCCAAAATGGCGCTGAAGGCGTTCTTCTCCGGACTTGTCAGCGTGCTGGCGGTCACCATCGCCGGATTCTTCCTTTTTCACGGGCAGGCGGCCGCCGCCGGTTTGGAGCGCGCCGACTTCGCCCGTATCAGCGCTGTGATGGCCGGCATCTATATCGGCGGCATCCCCAACCTCGCCCCTGTGTCCAAAGCGGTGGAATTGCCACAGCATCTGTTCCTGTTGGTATCCAGTTACGACCTGATTGTCACAGGATTATACCTGATTGTCATCGTTTTCTTTGGAAATGTCATCGTTAGAACATTCTTCGGCAAGAAAAGCCAAACCAGCAGCACTGAAAACGACTCTCCTGAGACAGAGCATCATACAAAAAAACCATGGCCGGAAACGCTGCTCAACCGCGCCAAGGGCATTGGTATAGCCCTCCTGATTGCCTTGATCGCCTATTGCATTTCCATGCTGCTGCCCACGCAAAACAGCGTAGCCATCATCATCATCGCCATAACCACTTTATCCATAGCCATTTCTTTCTTAAAACCGGTAAAGAAACTGGAAGGAACCTTTGACATGGGTTTGTATTTTGTCTATGTATTCTGTCTGGCCGTGGCCACCATGGTGAATGTGCATGATTTGGAACTGTCGAAACACCTGTTCATCCTTTATTATATCGCCTTTGCCGTATTCGGATCGCTGGCATTACAACTTCTGACCGCCAAAATCTTCAAGATTGACGGGGATTTGACGCTGGCCTCTTCCATCGCCTTCATCAACTCGCCGCCTTTTGTGCCCATGGTGGCCGCCACTTTGAAAAACAAGGACATCATCCTGCCTGGCATTGCCATAGGACTTTTGGGGTATGCTGTTGGAAACTACCTGGGAATCGGGTTATTCCTGATGCTAAAATAAATTAGGCACAAGGGGTACAGGGTAAAGGGTGCATGGGGTACATGAGGTACAAGGGGAAGATGAGAATAACTGTTTACCAAATTTACCAATTTCACCCCATGCGCCCCATACACCAAATATTTTATTATCTTTGCAGGTTGATATTTTGACATTTGGGAAAATGGTATTCCAAGTGTCGGATTATGGTTTTGCATTTTATTAAAATATTATCAATCAATATATTAAATTAAAAACATTCTTTATGTCTAAAACACTTTTCTTAGGAGATGAGGCAGTTGCCCAGGCCGCGTTGGATGCAGGCTTGTCCGGAGTGTACGCATATCCCGGAACTCCTTCCACCGAAATCACAGAATTTATCCAGAACTCCAAACAGGGTCGTGCCGGCGAAGTGCACAGCATTTGGGCCGGTAACGAGAAGACCGCCATGGAATCCGCCATCGGCATGTCATACGCCGGCAAGCGTTCCATGGTCTGCATGAAGCATGTGGGCTTGAATGTGGCCGCTGACCCGTTCATGAACGCTTCCATCACTGGCGCCAACGGCGGTATGGTGGTGGTGGTGGCCGACGACCCCTCCATGCACTCCTCACAGGACGAGCAGGACTCACGCTACTATGCCAAATTCGCGCTGATTCCGTCCTTCGAGCCCTCCAACCAGCAAGAGGCCTACGACATCACATATGCCGCTTTCGACTATTCTGAGAAATACCACACGCCGGTGCTGATCCGTCTGACCACGCGTCTCTCCCACTCCCGCGCAGGCGTGGAGCGCAAGGCCGAGCGTCCTCAGAACCCGCTGCACATCGAGGAGAACCCGAAACAGTTCATCCTGCTGCCCGCCAACGCACGCGTGCACTACCGCACCCTGCTCGGAAAACAGGACGCTTTTGAGAACGAGTCACTCAACTCCCCGTTCAACAAGTACATCGACGGTACTGACAAGAAGATGGGCATCATCGCTTCCGGTATCGCTTACAACTATTTGATGGAAAACTTCGAGGGTGGCAAATGTCCGTATCCTGTGCTGAAGATTTCCCAATACCCGCTGCCTTCCAAGCTCATCGCCAAGATAGTTGACGAGTGCGAAACTGTGCTCGTTGCGGAAGAGGGTTATCCGTTCATCGAGGAGCAGGTGCGCGGCATTCTGAACCGCACAGGCAACATCATCGGCCGTTTGAGCGGCGCGCTGCCTCGTGACGGCGAGCTCAATCCGAACCTCGTGGCCAAGGCGCTCGGTCTGCCCGACACTTACGGCTCCCCGATTCCGGAACTCGTGGTTCCCAGACCGCCCGCATTGTGCGTGGGTTGCCCGCACATTGACTCCTACAACGCCATCAACGCCGCCATGGAGAAATACGGCAAGGGCAAAGTGTTCGCCGACATTGGCTGCTACACCTTGGGCGCCCTTCCTCCTTACAACGCCATCTACACCACGGTGGACATGGGTGCTTCCATCACCATGGCCAAGGGTGCCGCCGACGCCGGTCTGCGCCCTGTGCTGGCCGTCATTGGCGACTCCACCTTCACACACAGCGGTATGACCTCCCTGTTGGACTGCATCTATGAGAACACGCCAGTAACGGTAATGATTCTCGACAACAGCACCACGGGCATGACCGGTGGTCAGGACTCCCACGCCCTCGGCGTACTCGGTGAGATCTGCAAGGGTCTCGGTGTCAAGGAAGACCACATCCACCGCATCAACCCGCTGAAGGCGCACCACGAGGAGAATGTCGCCATCATCGAGAAGGAACTCGAATATGAAGGCGTCTCCGTCATCATCCCGACGCGCGAGTGTATCCAAACCCTCAGCCGCCGCATGAAGAAACAACAGGCCGCCAAGAAGTAACTGTTAGACCAAAGACTATAGACCGAAGACTTGAGACTTTATTTCTCCTGTCTAAGGTCTCCAGTCTTCAGTCTGAAATTGTAAAGAACATAGTAACAAACTATAAGATTAAGAAAATGAAAATAGACATCATATTAGCAGGTGTAGGCGGTCAGGGCATCCTCTCCATCGCCACCATCGTCGGCTACGCAGCCGTCAAAAGAGGAATGTATATGAAACAGGCCGAGGTTCACGGCATGAGCCAGCGCGGCGGTGATGTGCAGTCACACTTCCGCCTCTCCGACCAGGAGATCGCTTCCGACCTTATCCCCATGGGCAAGGCCGACATGATCATCTCCGTGGAGCCCATGGAGTCTCTCCGTTATCTCCCGTGGCTGAATCCCGAAACGGGCTGGCTGATCACCAACGACCAACCGTTCGTGAACATCCCGAACTATCCGGATTTCGACAAACTGAACGCCGAATTGGGCAAACTGAAAAACAAGGTGGTCATCAACGCCGACCAGATCGCGAAAGACCTCGGTTCCGCCCGTTCCGCCAACATGGTCATCTTGGGAGCCGCTTCCCCCTACCTCGGAATTCCGTTTGAGGAGATTGAGGCAGCCGTGAGAGAGAACTTCGCGCGCAAAGGCGAGGATATCGTAAATATCAACATCGCTTGTCTGCGCGCAGGCAAGGAATTCGCCGAAAAGTTATAACCGACTCTGAATGAACAACCTGATAGAATTCTTCAAAAAGAATTTCCATTATTTCCTGCTTGCAATTCTTCTGGTATTGAGTGTTGTGATGATGGGCAAATCCATGGCATACAGCAAATACAAGTTCGCCAAGGTTTGCCAGAACACCATAGGACCCATCCAGAAGAATTGGGCGGAGATGATACACCGTTTCAGTCTTGGAAAGGAAAACGACAATCTGACGCAGCAGAACATCGCGTTGATGCGCGAGCATGAGAGCATGTTCATCCACAAGAATGACTCCACGCTCTCCATGATGAGCAAGACCGACTCGCTGCATCCGAGGAGCATGCGCTTGTATGATTACTCCTATGCGCATGTCATTTACAAGACCACGGATCAGGCGTTCAACTACCTTATCATCGACAAGGGAAGTGCGGATGGTGTGAACCGCGACATGGCCGTAACCTGCCCGCAGGGTGTGGTCGGCGTCGTCAGTGATGTTTCCGAGCATTTCTCATCCATCATCCCCATCCTGCATCCCGACTCGCGCATAAGCGCGACCGTTTCCCCCATCAACCAAGTGGGCACTGTGGTTTGGGAGGGGAACAACCCGCAAGTGGCATATTTGGAGAACATACCGCAACACTTGGAAATCAACATCGGCGATTCGGTGCTGACCAGCGGATTCTCCAACATATTCCCGAAAGGGCTGCTAATTGGCACGGTGAAAGAGGTGGCCGTAGGCAAAAACGCCAGTTTCCTCACCATAAAAGTGAAACTCGCCACCGATTTCAGGAAGCTCCACACCGTCTATCTGATTGAAAACCTATACAAATCCGAAATTGACTCATTAAAAAACAATTTCAAGAATGAATAACATCGCCGCCAACATCTTACGATTCATCATAGTGTTGCTGTTACAGGTGTTCATCTGCAACTACATCCACTTGTTCGGATTCATCACCCCGGCGATATATTTGTTCGCCTTGCTCCTTCTGCCCTTGGAGTTGCCTAAATCGGCACAATATCTGATCGGATTCGCGTCTGGTTTTTTTGTGGACCTGTTCACCCACACCCTTGGCGTGAACGCGGCCGCATGCACCATTCTCATGTTCGTGCGCCCCTACCTGATAAAAGCGTTGAACGGGCGCAAGACGAATGACGCCATCGAGCGTCCCGTACCCGGTGTGAAAGACTTCAAATGGCTGCTTGTATATGTGCTGTTGCTCTGTCTGCTGCACCAAGCCCTGGTAGTGATGTTTGAAACCGCATCTTTCCGCAATTTCGGACACACCTTGCTGGCCATTGTGGGCAACACCACCCTAACCGCCTTCGTCATACTCTGCATCGAGTACATCTTCTTCCCCATTAAAGGCAAAAACTAACGAGCATGAGAAAAGGACTACTCCCATTTCTGCTGATGACAGCCGCACTGCTGCTTTCCGCCTGCAACCCGACACGGGTGCTCACCGGAAACCAGCGCATGCTGCTCCGCAACAATGTGGATGTGAAAGGCACCTCAAGCGCAGACCTTGATGACGACCTTAAGTCCTATTGCCGCCCCATACCCAACACCCGTTTCCTAACCGTATTTCTCATTAAACCAAGACTATACGCCATGGGGCAACCCAAGGTTGACAAGAAAACCGGCGAGTTGACGGACACTAAAATGAGGAAATGGCTTCGCGAGAAAGCAGGTGAACCGCCCGTATTACTGGACTCTTCCAAGATTGAAGAATCCATCGACCAGCTTAAAATCGTCATGAAGCAGAAGGGATACTTTGACGCAGATGTGTCCTATAAAGTAGTTCCTCAGAAGAAAGACCCTAAAAAGGTGAGGGCCAATTACTTGGTAACCGCCAACAAGCCCTATTTCATCAGCAGCGTCTCGTACAACATTGACATTCCCGAATACAAAAAGATTGTCATATTGAACAAAGACGCGTGCCTCATTTCCGAAGGCATGCAATACAACGAGGAAGTTATCTCGGACGAGCTCACCCGGATCATCAACCTGATTCGGGACGAAGGATATTATTATGTGGAGAAATCCATTATCAGCTGTGAGGTTTCCTACGATCCGCCAGTGGACTCGCTGCAACTCAACCCGCATACGGTCTCGCTTGAGATCATCTTGAAAGTGCCCAAGAACGACAACGCTTCCCGATATTTGTACAAATACACCTACAGGAACGCATACATCTTGCCGAATTTCACGACGGCGACCGCCTCAATCCCTCAGGACACGGTGAAGTTCCGCGCCCGAAACAAGAGGGATTCCACACGATACTATTTCATCACCCCGCATCTCAACTGGATGGACAAGCCCCTGAAGGACTTCCATTACGGCATACTGGCCAACACCATATACAGCAAACGGGGCGTACCCTACTCCCAAACTGTGCGCCGGAGGACAAGCCAATCCATCAGTCAGTTGGACAATTTCAGTTATTACAACATCGAATACAAGGAAAACGAAAAGATGCTGGACACCGTGAAGAAAACCGGTGTGTTGGACACCTATATCCGCCTCACCCCTATGAAAATTCACAGTATCGGGGGACAGATAGACCTTCGTAACGACAAATCGGCCATTTCTTTCTCGTATCTGAACCGCAACATTTTCAAAGGCGCCGAGCACCTGCTCATCAATGTTTCGGGCGGTTATTTCTACTATTCCTTGAATAATCTTTTCCATCACAACACCACATACGCCTATCCCGAATTCGGTATCAGCGCGTCTTTGGCATTCCCGAAACTGTTCCTTTTCAACAAAACGCAAAAGGAAACCGGCATCCGATACAGCACCAGTGTGAATGCCAGTGTCAATTATTCAGGACTGTACCGCCGGTTGATGTACAATATTGGCATGACCTACAACTGGAGTCCGAGTTACTATCTCAACCATAGTGTAAGTCCCATTGACATCAGCACCATCAACAACAGCGACCGCCGGGCTGCGCGCGTGCTGAATTACGACAACTACCCCGAATCCTACCAGCACAAGTTCGGCAAGTTCTTCCTGCTTTCGTTCAAATACAGCATGAATTACCTGGTCCCCTTCGATGTGACACGAAATCGGCACAACATGCGCATTTCGTTGAATTTCGAATCATCAGGACTGTTCCTCAAAGGGCTCAACGCGCTTTTCTCCCCCGACGAGCGATGGATCATCAGCAAAAACTCCTTGGACAGTTTGGGTTACGGATACTCCACCTTCGAGAAGGTTGAGTTCACCTGGAATTACACCTACAAGATCAACAAGAACAACTCCTTTGCCACCCGGCTTTCCGCCGGAGCCATCATCCCCTTGGACAAGGATTCCTACATCCCGTATGAGCGCGGTTTTTATCTGGGTACGAGCAACAGCATGCGTGGTTGGGGATACCGTGGGCTCGGTCCCGGATCATACGAGCATGGTAAAGACAGTTTGTACACCGGAGACATTAAAATCGAATGGAACCTGGAATACAGGGGGACCATCTACAAATCATTCAAATATGGCATTTTCAGCGATATAGGAAACATCTGGTTGGCACGCGAAAGCGAAGACATGCCGAATGCCGAGTTCTCCATCTCTCGTTTTTATAAGGAACTGGCCGTAGATGTTGGTGTAGGAATACGCTTGGACTTCAACTTCCTGGTGTTCCGCGTCGATTATGCCATCCCCATCTTTGATCCCACACGATACAATTACGGCACCTGGATCAATCCGGAGTGGTTCAAGAACACCCGGCGTCCGTTCCGATGGTCCAATGGCATCAAGATTGCTATCGGATACGCGTTTTAGGAAACAAACGGGGAAATTTTTCAGTTTTCAAGTTTCAAGTATTGCTTGGCAATCTCCCAGATGACGATGCCGGCGGCGATTGTGACATTCAACGAATGCTTGGTGCCGAACTGGGGGATTTCAATTGCGCCATCGCATACGGGAAGAAGACGCTCATCCACGCCAAAAACCTCATTGCCGACAATGACGGCGATTTTATCTTCCGTTTGAAAGGCCATATCCTGCAGCATCACGGACTCGTCAACCTGCTCCACAACAAACACCTTATAGCCATCTTTTTGCAAGCGCTGGGCCAGTTGCACCACATCTTCCGCATATTCCCATATCACGCTCTCGGTGGCGCCCAGAGCTGTCTTGCTGATCTCCTTGTTGGGAGGGCAGGCGGTAATGCCGCACAAATAGAGTTTCTCCACCTTGAAAGCGTCGCAAGTGCGGAAAACAGAACCCACATTGTTCATGCTACGGATACTGTCCAACACCACCACAAGCGGAATCTTCTGTTGTTCTTTGAACTGTTCCGGCGTAATCCGGTTCAGTTCATCCATCGACAATTTCTTCATTATAACCGTATTTTCAGAGATTAGAATGGAAATGCTTCATTGAGTTCTTCCGGATGAGACTCATCATAGTTGTCCGAAGCGCCGGAGTCGGCCGGTCCTGCGTCATCATTCATACTACTATCCAGCAGGACATCGAAATTCGTATTGGGTTTCAAAAGCATGTTATCCGTGAATGTCTGCTCCTGCCCTTCCATATAAGGTTGTTCCATATCCACGAAGCGTGTATTTCGGCTTATGAATCGCACGCGCACTGAGCCCGTAGAGCCATGACGGTTCTTCTCAAACATAATTTCGGCAAGGCCGGCGGAGGGGGTATTATCCTCAAACTGATCTATCGAGTAATACTCCGGACGATACAGGAAGAGCACCATATCGGCATCCTGCTCAATAGAGCCGGATTCACGCAAGTCGGACAGCATCGGGCGTTTGCTTCCGCCACGGGTTTCCACAGCGCGATTCAACTGCGACAGGACAATCACCGGCACATTCAATTCCTTGGCCAATGCTTTTAAAGATCTGGAAATGAAGCTGATTTCCTGCTCACGGTTACCGGTTTTATTCATGGAATCATTGCCGCCTCGCATCAATTGCAAGTAGTCCACGATAATCAACTGGATATCCTGTTTGTGTTTCAGACGGCGGCATTTGGCGCGGAGGTCAAACACGGAAAGGGCGGGAGTATCATCAATAATCAAGTTGGCGCTCTGTAATTTCCCCACATTTTCCATCAGTTTAATCCATTCCGCTTCAGACAGATTCCCTTTGGAAATGTGATCTGACGGCACACCGGATTCCATAGAGAAGAGTCGGTGCACGAGTTGTTCCGCCGACATCTCCAGGGAGAACAGGGCTACGGGCTTATTATACTCGAGGGCCGAGTTGCGGGCAATGGTAAGCACGAAGGAGGTTTTACCCATACCGGGACGACCAGCGACAATGATGAGATCGGATTTCTGCCAACCACCGGTTTTTTCATCTATGGAGCGCAATCCACAGGGAACGCCCTGGAGGTCATCGGCATTCTCCCGGATAGATTCCAAATTTTCGATGGCGCTGCTCACCACCTGATGCAGCGGCTTGCTGTCGCGCTTGAAATTGTTCTCTACAATATTAAATATCTTTTCCTCTGCCTTATCCAGCAGATCCAGCACATCGTTTGACTCATCATAGGAGTCTGTGATAATATCATTGCAATTATGGATCAATTCGCGCACCACAAACTTCTCCATCACGACGCGGGCATGATACTCGATGTTGGCGGAGGATGTCACGCGATTGGTCAGGGACGCCAGATACGAAGCACCGCCAACCACTTCAAGAAGTTTATCTTTCCTCAACTGGTTCGTTACGGTAAGCAAGTCAATGGGTTGTGCCAGCATAAAGAGTTTCTCAATAGCGGAGAAGATATGCTGATGGGCTTCCACATAAAACATTTTAGCGGAAAGGAAATCGAGGATGTTGCTCACGGCATTATCATCGATCATCAATGCACCGAGCACGGCCGACTCAAACTCGACCGCTTGGGGGGTCACCTTGCCCGTGGTGCCCAAAGTGGATTCAACGCGATTATACGACAAAGATTTTGCCGGTCTGCTTTCTGTAACTGGCTTGTTTTCCATAAATTAAAATAAAGAGAGTTTTTATAGATATTCGGGGGCAAATATCTATAAAAAAGAAATCAGTTCGGAAAAACAGAACGGATAAAGTTATGAACAGACCCGATTACGGCAGGAAACCAGCATGGAAAGTATATGGGAGCAGATCGGCCACGCAGCGGAAACGATACACTGGTCCCGACTGTCCGGAGAGCACCACCTCGATGGGTTGGTTGAATTTCTGCTCATACTCATACAAGGCCTGGCGGCAACTGCCGCACGGGGACACGGGTTGGGTAAGCGGTGACACGGGGTTGATGGCCGTCACCACAATGGTATGAAAAGGCACTTCCGGGAAGCGGGAGGAAGCGGCGAATGCGGCGGTGCGTTCCGCACACAATCCGCATGGATAAACGGCATTCTCCTGATTGCTGCCCGTCACCACCTCCCCGTTGTTTAACAGGATTGCCGCCCCAACCTGGAAGTTGGAATATTTCGCATACGCCCTTGTGGCGGTGTCTTCGGCCTGGACTAACAAACGCATTATATCCTCAGGGATCTCGTCGCGATCCTCATACACCAACACTTCAGATTCTAACTTCAATGTCTTCATATAGTATTGTTTTTGTGCACTTACTTTTTTCTAACGCAAAAATCCAGAATATATTTGCTTGACATCCAATAAAACAACAAAAAACATTTGCGGCAAACGGTTTATCATAGAAGCATTCACGAGAGCGTATTAGAATTGGACAGCAAGCATTAGCTATAACGGGAAAGCAAAAATAGGAAAAAATTTTCCAAAACGATACAGGTAACGAAAAAAAATGTATTTTTGCAGCCGTCTTTCAGAGACGACCAAACATGGCGGTTGTAGCTCAGTTGGTTAGAGTACCGGATTGTGGTTCCGTGGGTCGTCGGTTCGAATCCGACCTGCCGCCCGAAAGCAAAGCAGCGACAAGAATTGCCGCTGCTTTGCTTTTATTGTTCTACGGCAGCCCAAACAAGGCATTTACAAATGCACAAAAACTTAGGTATGATATAGCAGTTGACCCATAGTCCGTACTTGTGCGGACGCGCCAATATGCATCTATTTGTTTGATTTACAAAACGATACAAATCACAGGTTTTTATGGTGCGAAAATACGAATTATTTAAAACAGATGACCGCGACGAAACCAAATGCTATCTATTTCAGACAGATTTAAGTCTTTTCCGTTAATGTTGAGAATTACACTCACATTTTTGTTATCAACATTCACATTACACCCTCTGATCTCATCCGTTTCATTTATTCGTATAAAATCCTTTTGATAGAACAACAACCAGTCTATTACATCTGATGTTGATTGATCCATGTTTGTTGATATAATTGCAATCATTTTCAAAATCTTTAGTTGTAATACAGGAACATAAAGCCATTTATATTACGTGTTTTTTTGTAATATTGCTGTAGCTTTGCAAAAAAAACACTTTGGGGAAATCCGATGGCAGCTCTTTTTTCATTGTAATCTTCCGCTTCGCTTTCTTTTTTCCATAAATATAAATAGTGGTAACAATCTTTTTTTGAATACTCCATCTTTGCCACATACCTTTCAACCGAAATTTCACCATTTAGAAAAGCCTCTTTTTGAATCTCAAGGAAAGCACTGTCAGTAATATGCCAAATACAAGTGTGTCCATAATAGCACAATGATTTACCAATCCCGATGTTCTTTTCAGAAGGGTAACCGTATTGATTGATTAACCGCTTGATTGTTTCGTAAATCAAACTGTCTGTGTTATTAATCAATTCTCGTTGCCGTTGGGCTTTCCTGCTATGAGGCTTGTGTAACAGCCAATACATGTTACGGCTCCTTGCTTTTTGATCTAAAATGTCTAACGAATCCAATGCTTTTTTGTATGGCAGAACAACGTGGTTTTGATATACTTTTTTGTAGTTCTCCCTTTCGTTTTTAAGAGCATTCCATTGTTGAGTTAGGTGAAATCTCGAAAAAACAGTCCGATTGATTTCAAACAAGCTGAAATCAACCCCTTGTTTTAAACATTTTTCCATCAAAGCGAACATAATTGTTGTGTCGTCCTCAATGGCAGCGCAAATGGCAGCATTGTACACATCTTTTGTGAAAGCATATTCAACGGAGGATATGGCACATACATAGCAGTTCAATGCGTTATGGTAATCTTCCTCTACAATAAACTCTTCCGCTTGGACAATCAGTCGATGGTATGATATATATGCTTGAGAGAAAGTTGATGGGATTATGAACAAACATGTTAACAGGGTGCTTACTATTTTTTTCCCCATTGTACTCGTATTTATGTAAATACAAATGGGGATTTGCATCAACAATCACGATGAAACCCCCATTTCGTTTTAATTACCCGTATCATAATCTGATTTGTGATGACATGCAGGGAAGGTGTGTTTTTATAGTGCAAAAATACGAATTATTTAAAACCTAATCGCCGCACTCCTCAAGTACATAAACACGGTCGTACTGGCGTTCTTTGGTGGTTTCAAAGACATAGTCACCTTTCTGACCCTTTATTACCTTTTTGTGGTCCTCGCCAAATATTTCTATAGGTATAAGATCGAAAGCCTTACAACGACAAGCATTATTCGGATCTACATGTATGCAATCGTGGCAACTGAAAGGCACAGGTTCCAGATGATCGACAAGGTGTTTCATTGTTCTGTTTTTATGGTGCAAAAATACAGATATTTTAAAACAAAAAGGCAATTCTCCAAATTCAGAATTTCTGCGTATCTTTGCCGCACCGTATTGCAACAATTTTATGATGATATCTTTGCCAACCAAATTTTGAATTGCTATGCGAAAAAAAGAAAAGATATCCTTCCTCTTAGACTATTTCCAGAAAAACCAGCCCGATGTGCAGTCGGAGCTGCAATATAAAAACCCTTACCAGCTGTTGGTGGCCACCATGCTGGCGGCACAGTGCACCGACAAACGGGTGAACATGGTAACACCGGCCCTGTTTGAGGCCTACCCCACCCCTTTGGAGATGTCCAAGGCATCTGTGGAGGAAATCCTTTCCTTTGTCAAGTCCGTGTCGTACCCCAACAGCAAAGCCGCGCACCTGTCCGCGATGAGCAAGATGCTGGTCAGCGACTTCGGCGGCGAAGTCCCCGCCACTATGGAAGAGCTTACCTCTTTGCCCGGCGTGGGACGCAAGACCGCCAATGTGGTGCTGGCTTTCGCCTTCGGGCAGGCCGCCATGCCCGTTGACACACATGTGTTCCGTGTGGCGCACCGGCTCGGGCTCGTTAAAGATGCCCCCACCCCCGACGCGGTGGAAAAACAACTGGTGAAACTGTTTCCAACAGAATACATTTCACGCGCGCACCACTGGCTGCTGCTGCACGGACGCTACATCTGCACGGCCCGCAAACCGCATTGCGACGAGTGCCCGATACGGGAGGCGTGTACGGAGATAATGGGTGAAAGAGGTGAACGGTGAAGGGTGAAAGGGGTAAATGTGGTGAAGGGGGGGGGTGAATGTGGTGAATGGGGTAAATGGTGAAAGGTGAAAGGGTGAAGGTGAAAACATAAATCCTATTTGCAACATCGCGCGTAATCGTGTTTCGCGGCGGCTCGTTTCGTGTTTCATCGCATGGGGCGTTCGCGCCGCGATCATTATCCAGCGCACCACCCATCCGGGGATTGACATCCCCGGCTACCGGGCTTTGACCCCTGACGGGGTCCGATAGCACGATTATTTCACCTCAAGTTGGTTTCACTGGTTATATTGGAGCTTTCGCCACCACATCGTTTGTCCGTTAACGTTGGGGGGGCCTCCGATCTCGCTGCTGAATGGTGAGAGGCAGGCCGTAGGTCTGCCAAGCTTGGTAGCCCGGGGTGACAACCCCTGGAAAGAGGATGGGCAAGTGCGAGGGTTCGCGGCGCATGACACACGTGCGACAGGGCTCGGAACAAGCCCGCCGCGAAATCCAAACGCGTGAGAGATGCGCTGCATCCAAAAAAATGTATTTTTGCAAAACCACTTAATCAATTGTTATGAAACCGAAATTTCATGTCGTAATCGCCTTAATTATTGGATTGCTGATTCTTTCATCATGTCAAAAAGAAAGACCTTACAATCCATCCAAACGAATCAAGCAAATCAACCATACATACACCTATATGGATGGGAACATGGAAGAACAAACCATTCAAGACAAGCAAATCTGGAACTGGAAAGGCAAACGACTCGACAACATAGTTTACTATGACGGACAGGACAATCAAACGGATATCATTGTCTTCCATTATGACAATAAGAACCGTTTTTCTGAGATTGAAAACAAATCCGGTTATTTCCGTTTCACATACAATGATAAAAAACTGGAAAAGATCCAGCACTTTGCGACGGACAACATCACTTTGACAGACGAGTACCTGTTCACATCAACGGACACAAACATAATGGAAGTCAAGCACATCATTCATAGCAGTTCTGCAAAAGCATCTGCAAATCCGTTGCAGTTTGTTTTTCCCGAAAATGCAGTTGACATCATGACTCGGCATGATGGGGAAAAGGGTGGTTCGTACACCTATACGTTTGAGTGGAAAAACAACAATCTGGTCAGCATGACCGAGTGTGTTGACGTAGGACTTACACGTTGGAATTTTTACCACTGGTATTACGACCAATATGAGAATCCATACAAAGGGATATTCAGCCAAATATGGTCTGATTTCCCTAACATTTCATATTATGTCAATAGCTACGGTGGGCTGTATTCTGCCAACAATATCATTAAGTCAACCGTAAATCGCGGCACTCATGACAACATCATCACTTATCACTACCAGTATGATGGTGAATTGCCCATTTACGTAGAGTGGCTTGAAGATGACCGACTTAGTTTAGATCGTCACACCAAAACATTTATTTATCAATAATCCTTGGCCATTGTCAAATCCCCATACTACCCCACCCTTTTAATCTTCACTCTTATAATCCTTCCCACGTTCACCCTTTACCCCATTTACCCCTTTCCTCCTTCACCCTTCACCGTTAACCCTTCACCGTTAACCATTTACCTCTTTCACCCCCTTTTCTCCCATTTTTTTGCTATTTTTGCACGCCAAATTGAATATGGGAAGAATATTAGCCATTGACTACGGACAGAAGCGGGTCGGTTTTGCCGTCACCGACGAACTGCAGATCTGCGCCAATGCCCTGGACACCATTCCAGTGGCAAAGGCATTCGATTTCCTGAAGCAGTATCTGCAACAAGAGAAGGTGGATGTCATCGTCATCGGGGAGCCGCGCAAACTGGACAACACGCCGTCGGACTCCACACGGTTCATAGAGCCGTTTGTGAACCGGCTGCGCAAGGAACTGCCCAACATCTCACCCAACACTACCATCGCGCGCATGGACGAGCGCTTCACTTCCCGCATGGCCTTCCAGACGATGATCGACATCGGACTGAAGAAAAAGGACCGGCAGAACAAGGCGCTGGTGGACAAGATGAGCGCCACCATCATCCTGCAGTCCTACATGGAACAGCAAGACATTCTAAAACAACGAGATAACAACCTATGATACTACCCATTTACGTTTACGGCGAACCCGTATTGAGAAAAATTTCCGAAGAGATTGATTTGGACGACGCCAACCTGAAACAGTTGGTGGCCGACATGTTTGAAACCATGTACCATGCCAATGGCGTGGGTTTGGCAGGTCCTCAGATTGGCAAAGCCATCCGTATCTTTGTCATTGATTCTGAGCCGTTTAAAGAAAGCTATCCCAATGTGCGCATCCACAAAGGCGCTTTCATCAACCCGATTATCACCAAGGAATGGGGCGACGACTTTGTATTCGGCGAGGGCTGTCTGAGCTTGCCCAACCTCAATGAGGATGTGACGCGCAAGTCGAACATCCACATCGAATACTACGATGAGAACGGCGAGTTCCACGACGAGGATTTCGACGGGCTGGTGGCGCGCATCATCCAGCACGAGTACGACCACCTGGAAGGCCGCGTGTTCACTGACCGACTCTCCCAAATCAAGAAAATGGTATTGAAAGGCAAACTGAACGATATTGCCACCGGAAAGACCAAAGCCGCCTACAAAACCGTTCATAAATAATTGATTATGAGACGAATAACATTTCCCATATTCCTGTTGGCCATCGCCGTGCTGTTGGGTGCATGCCACAACAAGCAAGGCGGTGAGAAAAAGAAATTCGGCAGCAAGCAGAAGGACATCATCACGCTTTACAACATGGCCGACTCCATCTATTACAAGGAGGGACGCATCGACTCGTTGGCATTCTTGCGGTTCATCGACAAGGCGGTGGCGTTTGCCAAAGATTATCCGAAGGATGAAATTTCCCCTGACATGCTGTACCGCGCGGGCATCGGCGCGATGATCATCGCCAAGGCCGCCGAAACCAAAGAGCAGAGAGCCACTTACTGCAAAAAGGCCATCGCCATCTTTAACCAATTCCAAGAAACTTACCCCGAGCACGAGAAATACAAGTATTGTTATTATCAACGTGGCATCATCTACGATGACATCTTAGGCGACACCAACAGCGCCGAAGACCAATACCGTGACTTTATCAACCGCTATCCGGACGATCCTATCGCCCAGGAGCTGAAAGAATACATCAAGATGCTGGGCAAAAGCGATAAGGAAATCGAGGAGATGCTGCATTTGGAGTAATTTTCTATGCTCTACATAACAAAACAGGGGCTCAAATTGCGCCCCTGTTTTGTTTTCTGGAAAAGCATGAACCGTTATTGGACGATAATTTTCCTACTCATGGATTTCTCATCTACCGTAATCGTGATAAAATACACGCCTTTGCCAAATCCGTCAAGGTTCAACTGTTCCCGTTCACTATAACTGCGTCCATCCATCACGCACTGTCCTACGGCATTTATAACACTGTATGCGAAACCGGAAGCATTTGCTACAGAAATAGTTATCTGACCATTACTTGGATTAGGCCACAATGCCATCTCGACATCAAAATCCTTCAAACCGACCACTGGATTGAGTATGACGCGCACATCGAAATCCACATACAAATCGCCACTGGTGGCACGAACCGTCAATGTGGCCGCTCCCTCTTCCTCCATCAGACGAATGATTTGCAGCATATTTCCCGAGATTTGGGCATCCACGGCAGCTTCATTGGAATTTGCCAGAAGCGTGTACACAATAGAGTCAACCGGGCTGTCGTCATCGGTCACCACACCCAGCAAATTCACAGCAAGCGAGTCCGGATATTCATTTGAGACCAGATCCTCAACGGGATTCACCACATACGGAGGCAAGTCCACATGAGGTTGGTCGGGTGCCACACCATTGAAGTTATCCAAGCAGAAATAGGCAGGCGTAAGCATGCCGCTCTGATTGCCAACAGTGGATTCCAAACTGAACGAGATGGATGCGACTGGACCCAGCGGGCTGAGGTCAAACCATTCCCAAGTATTGACTATATAGTCATCGTTGGAATTGGCGAAACGATAGTCGGCCAAATAGAAATGCAGTGTATCTATCACACTGCCATTCAAATCTTTACCAACAGCATGAAGCACAAAATAATCAGGTGCGGTTCCATTGGAGCCACCAAACGGCGCGTAACCATAACCTCCATCACGCATATCCTGATATGCCCAAACATTGTTCGTCACATAACACCCTGTTACCGTATGCGTTTGACCATCGGCGGCCGAAACCACGGTAGGTACGCCCATGGTGTAAGCCACAGCATATTGAGCGGATCCATTTTGACCACCGGCTGTTATAGCGGTATATTGCGCACTCATACCGGTTTGGTTTGTATCAGTCCTGTTGGATGCGGTGAAACCGCCCCAGAAATAGCTGGAGTAGAAATTGCTGAAAAGCCAACCGCCGCTAATCATATTGTTATAGTCATCTTCCTGCGCCGGAATCCAATAACCTTGCGACGACAGTGTCACATCCTCAAAGTCAGCCACACCCACATTGAGCACAACTTGAGAACCCGAAACCGGAACCCTCATCTCCACCATTTTCCCATGACTGGTTGCGGTTACTATCACAGTGTCCATAAAAGCATTAGCCGTATTGCGGACCACCACGAGATTATCCTCATCATCCACATAGGCCGTAACTTCATCCAAAACCGCTTCAGCATCATACATCATGAAAAGATTGTTGTTATCCGGATCATCGAAAACCCCATCCAGATCGAACGAAAGTGTTTGCGGGAAAGCGGTGAACACAATGGGAGCCAGCGGAGACACCACCACTGGCGGCAGATCTTGCGCCACGCAAACCACGGAAAAAGAGGTCAGAACCGTATCGCCATGGCTTACAGCCTGCAGGGTAACCACGGATGTGCCTCCTATTGAAGCCAAGCGAACCAACATGAGCGTGTCGCCCGTCAAAACAGCACTGACCAGATTCGGATTGCTGCTTGAGAGCACACTGACCATAATGCTGTCGTTGTCATCATCCGGGTCGTCAAACACCTGAGAGACATCCACATTCAGCAGCGCAGGAAAGGAATCGAATGTCACATCGTTGATTGGATTGGCCACAACGGGCGGGAGATTGGTGTTCACCAAAAACTCATCCGCACCAGCGCAAGGTGCGGTCGAACGGAGTTGTCCATCTATATCTTCCGCAACATAATCCAACGGATGAGCCACCATAAGACTGTCACCAGTTGTAATATGCAAATCCTGCGCTCCCACAAAATGCGGTGTGCAGAGTGCGGAATTGGCATCTAAGCCCGTGGAATCCGTCCAATCTTGCAATGTGGCGTAATCCACCGTTCCTCTACGGGCAAAATTAGCTCCATTATATGAAACTCGGTTGAAATCGCTGTAGCGCTCTGTCAAAGAGTTGGTTACAAAGCGGAAGACATATCCTTCAGTTTCATTAACCAGCAAATTATTGTAGAAAGACAAATGCTCGCCATTGTTTTGGAGATAAATGTTTCCATTGTTTCCGGTACCGCTACATTTCAATGTATTATGGGCGAAATCAATATACGCACTGTTATTGTTGGAGATGTTGAAGCAATAGCTGTTGCTGGAAGCATTGGAATGCAGGTTCACCATATTGTTCCGTACAATCACATGATGGGTTGAGTCACCCACGCAGGGACGCAAGCGAAACACCGTGGTATAACTGGTTGCGCGGGTGACATTGATCACATTGTTCTCAAAGAGGCAGTCGTTAAAACATTGGAATGCATCAATCGCATTGTAATCCGTCTTAAAATCATTGGCATTGATGATGATATTGCCACGCACCACAGCATCATTATAAAAAGTGAGATAAACGGACTTGAACTGTTGGTTGGTGAATGTGCAATTCTCCACCAGCACGCCCGTGTTGAACTGCGACATATTCAACCCTTGCAAATAGAGGGCAATGCAGCCGTTTACAAACTGGCAGTCCACAAACTCATTCCCGTCGCAGAAAGCTCCGGCGGCACTGTTCATGTGAACCAGATTCTTGTTGTTATCCGAAGACGACAATGCCACCTCGACTCCGACAAATCGCACATTTTCAAAACGATTGCTATCCACATCGCCGTTAAAGCGAAGCAGAACCGCATTATTGGCGGAGGATGTGGTGATTGTCATATTCTCGAAAGTCACAAAGTCGGCCCCATTGAACTTCAGTGTGCTGTTATCGGTATAACCGGCGTTGCTGGTCACCACTACCTGCTGGTTATCGGTTCCCATGCCTCTGAAAACCACTCTGTTGCTCAAGCTAGCGCCCGAAACATGGGAAACCGTGACATACTCTTCGTAAGTGCCCGGAGCCACTTCAAAAACCACCGGGCCGGACACACCGGCGGAGAGGGCGGATACCGCCGCGGAAAAGGATGTATAATCGGCATTCGCCGATGCGTTGCCATTAATGGTGTAAACACCTGACAATTGCGCAGTTGCGCTCACCGCCATCAAAAGCGGCAAAAACAATAGGAGAATTTTTCGCATAACTTTTAAATATTATTACGAAGTTTAATAAAACGCAAGACCATCGCAAGCGGCGAAGCATAATTGCCACGCTTAGCCCCACCCTTGTTCCCGAAGGCTTGCAGTGAACTAACCTGTTTGGCAGGTCTTCTGACTCACCCGAACCTGTCACCTTCCCATCCGTTTGGGCCGGACAGTGGTTTAAATCGACAGGTCTTACACGGGTTTACAGCAGCGGGCACTGTTGCCGATTCGCACGGCATTCCCTTAGCCAAAACGGCTGCAAAGAAAGCATTTTTTTTTGAGACGGCAAGGCGTTTCCTTACTTGAAAAAACAACAAATCTCAGGCCTACAGCAATCTGGCAGACGCAACCTATTAAACGACAGTATTTTTAAAACTCCAGCGACAACTGGTTTTTCAGATGAAAACTGCGCCGATGGTACGGGCTCATGCCATACTGATGCACTGCGGCGATATGTTTCGGAGAGGGATAACCCTTATTGTTTTTCCAATCATACATCGGATATTCCGCATCCAGGCGCACCATCAGGTCGTCACGATAGGTCTTGGCCAGGATGGAGGCAGCGGCAATGGAGAGGTAGGTGGCATCGCCCTTCACCACGCACTGGTAGGGAATTTGCCATTGGTCCTTGAACTTGTTGCCGTCGATCAGCAGAAATTCCGGTTTAACGGAGAGTTTCCCAACGGCCTCGTTCATGCCTAATATGGAAGCGTTTAGGATATTGATCTCATCTATTTTCCGTTCAGAAATCTCCGCCACGGCGTATGCGACGGCATCGCGTTCAATTATCTGCCGAAGCTGTTCTCTTTTAGCAGCCGTAAGTTGCTTGGAATCATTTATTTCCGCATTCACATAATCGTACGGGAATATCACGGCCGCGGCGCAAACAGGTCCGGCAAGGCAGCCGCGCCCCACTTCGTCGCACCCGCATTCAAGCAGCGGTTTTTCCGAAAAATGAGACTTTAAAGCCATAACAAAACATAAAAGGCGACAATCAGGATATCATGCAGAATGATTCGATTTTTATAAAGTGTTATCATACTGAAATACATGGTGATAGGAATCATCATATAAAGGAATCCTGAAGATAATTTCAAACCGGACAAGAACAGCATCCCAACAGACACGAATGTCAGGAAATGTATGGTTACCAATCGTTTTCTCAAGACGATGAGTTTGTTGTCGTAAAACAACTTCAATTGGATCATCAAATACACGACAACCAGAACGGTGTATGCCAGAAAGATGTAGTTATAGATGGACAATTTCATAAAGTCCTTTATCACGCCAAAGTATGCCAGGTGCTTAATGGAGTCAGCCAGCACTGGAAAACTGTCGGTGAAGAAGCAAACACTAAGGAGGTACGCCAACACGAACAGCACCCCTGAAAACAGAATGATAATCTCTTTTGTTTTGGAATATCGGTGCGTAATCAAGGCGAGAAGCAGGAAAAGGATTACGCACAGGGAGATGGGATCGAACAGGGAGCATATTCCCACCAGCAAGCCGGAGGTGAAGACCCTGTTCTTCACAGGCCGCTCATTTTCGTCTTGCGCATTCACCAGCAATATCAATGTCAGGAACATCAATGTGATGGAGGCGGGCGTGATCACCTTCAGAAAACCGCCCAGGTTCATCATCAGCAAAAAGAAAACGGCGGGTATAAAGGTTTGGGTATCGGAAAACCGGTTAAGCGAGTAGTAATGGGACAACAGGAAGGTTTCCAGAAGAAGCATCACGATCACGGTCACCTTCAAGTTGAGAGGATGGTTTGTCCAGAAAAGGGCAAGTTTGGAAAAAAGGACGGACTGGCCTTCAGCGGAGCATATAACCGTTTGGGTCAGAACAATATAAACAGCCCATGCCATCAGCAAAGCGATGATGACAAACTGGGCGATTCCGTTTTTGTTCAGGTAATAAAACATAATAGAAAATCGCTGCAAAAATACAAAAAAGGCGTCAGGTAAGAGAAAAATAGTATTTTTGCACCCTTTTTTAAGAATATAAAAATATAGATATATGAACAAAAACATTAGATTGCTCCATTCAGCTCTGGCATTCGTTGCTCTTATCTTATTGAATATCGGATATTTGCAAGCATCTTCCCTAACTCCTCCCGACTCTTCCGAGGTCAATTCGCCGTGCGACAGCATTGTTATTCCTATTGACACCTTGAGTTACTGTGTCTTATCGAATGCGTTGCCATTCACCTTTGAGGACAGCAGTCTCACGGAAAGTGGTTTTTACTTTTTCCACCATGTAACTGAAGCCGGGTGCGATAGTGACATTGTAGTGCATTTAACGGTCAAGCCCTACGACAGCGACGCTCGAACCGTGCGCATCTCCGTTTGCGCCAATGAGTTACCATACATAATCCACAACACTGCGCTGACACAAACCGGCCAATACACTTTCCACATGCAAGCGTCCGACGGATGCGACTCAATATCTGTCATCAACTTTGTGGTATTGCCCGCACCCACCGTTTCCATCATTGGTGGCGGTTATTTATGTCCGGACACCACTATGACTTTATCGTATGAGGGGACAGCACGCAACACCATACAGTGGAGTACCGGTTCGGATTCCTCCTCCATTGTTGTGGACAGTGCCGGTGTCTATTCTCTGACGGTCACCTCCGTGGCTGGTTGTATCGGAACAGATTCCGCAGTTGTTATCGCAGCGGGATATCCGGAATTCTCGATTTCAGGGCCAGCAGATTTGTGCTGGGGAGAGACAACAACACTTTCTGTAACGGAAGGGTTCCAATATTTATGGGATGACAGCACGAGTTTCGCCACCCGCACGGTCAGTCCATGGTTAGACACCACCTATTATGTTTCCGTCACCGACACGGTCACATCATGCCATAGCAATGACAGTATCAGCATCCACATAAATCCGTTACCCACCGCATCCATCACAGGATCCCCATTGGAGGTATGCGAGGGCGACAGTGTGCTGCTGACAGCCGCTGGAGGCGTGCAATACAATTGGTCAACAGGCGAGACGACCGAATCCATCTATGTGAAAGCGACCGGTACCTACCGCGTGACGGTCACCAACGAATTCGGATGTACGGACACCGCCAGTATCTTCTTCAAGGTGAACCCACTGCCTGTCATCGACATCTTGGGGTCCACCACCTTCTGTCAAAACCAAAGTACGACAATCACCCTGACGGGCGCCAGCACATACAATTGGAGCAATGGCAGCACAGGTCCCAGCTTCACCACCAACACAACAGGCAGTTACACCGTCACATGCACCGACTCTCACGGTTGCGTATCCGTGGTCCCCGTACAGTTCACATACAGCATTGTACAAGCCAACCTGACCGGAAGCACCTCCTTCTGCCAAGGCAAAAGCACCGTGTTGAAAGTGGTCGGCGACAGCACCAACACCTACCAATGGATCAACGGCAACCAAACCGACTCCATGGTGATATCCTCCATTGGCCAAGTATCTGTCCTTGTGACCAACACATTGGGATGTACCGTACTCTTGACCGCGAACATCACCGAACTGACGATTCCCAATCCCAGCATCACCTGCACGCAGGGTTCGTTGACCTTTTGCGAGGGCAATAGCGCCACATTGCGTGCCGCCGGCGGTTTAAGTTATCAATGGAGCAACGGTAGCACCACCAATTCCATTATTGTCCGTGAAGAGGGCACATACACCGTTACGGTAACCGCCATGAACGGGTGTACCGCTGAAACTTCCGAAACGGTTATTGTAAATCCGACTCCGGAAATCAACATTGTATCCGCGGAAAGCATCTGTGCCGGCGACCAAGTCACCATTCACGCCATTGCACCGACAGGCCGTACATTCTCCTGGTCTTCCGGTCAAACCACGCCCTCCATCACTGTTCAACCGAGCCAAGGTATCTCATACTACATGGTGACCGTTGTGGACAACAACAACTGTTCCAACACGGAATCCATCACCATAAACACCATTGCCAGACCCACTGTGCTCATCAACGGCATGAGCAACGGCAACATCACCATTTGCCAGAACACCAATACGGCTTTAAACGCATCGGCAGGATCCAGTTACCATTGGAGTAACGGTTTGTCATACAGCACCATCTATGTGAATACGACAGGCACATACAGCGTAACCGTGTCCAACGCCCAAGGGTGCGCATCCTCCACCAGCATCAATGTGAGCACCAATCCGCTGCCGGTGGCCACCATCACCGAGAACACGACCATCTGTCAAGGGCAGAGCGCCACGCTATCAGCCACATACAATGCCGGTTACACTTATCACTGGTCAAACGGCAACAACACCAACAGCATAACGGTCAACACGCCGGGCAGTTATACAGTCACCGTCACCAATTCCAGTTCCTGTAGCGTCGTTTTGAGCACCACCTTGACCGTAAACGAACGGCCACAGGTGTCCATCAGCGGCAGCACCTCCATTTGTGCGGGCGAAACCACCCAACTCACAGCATCGGCAAACATGCCATGCAGTTATATTTGGAGCTCAGGTGACACCAACAGCATCACTACCGTAAGTTCATCCAACACTTATCGAGTAACCGCATACAATGCTTTTGGGTGCAGCAACACGGCGAACCGCACGGTGGTTGTGCATCCGTTGCCCATCCCGTACATCACCGGATCCACCACCATCTGTCGCGGCAACAGCACCACGCTGACCGCCACGGGCGGCGTTTCCTACATGTGGTCCAACGGGCACACTTCCGCCCAGATATCCGTTAGTCCATCCTCAAATCTCACCTATACGGTTACCGCCACCGACCAATTCGGATGCCGCGCCAATGTATCGGCCACGGTAACGGTGAATGTCATCCCGTCTATCAACATATTGGGCAACCGTTCCTTCTGTGAAGGCGGTTCCACCACGCTTACCGCCACGGGCGGTTCCTATTACACCTGGTCCAACGGCGAGAACACGCATTCCATCTCCATCAGCCAGGTGGGCACCTACTCGGTCACGGCCACCAACTCTTTGGGTTGCCAGAACACCGAATCGGTGCTGGTCACCTCCATGAATTTGCCATCCATCACCATATCAGGCAAAAGCAACATCTGCGAGGGCAACACGGACACCCTTACCGCCGGAGGTGCCACGCAATATGTCTGGAGCACGGGCGAGACCAGTTCCACGATCCAAGTAATGCCCACTACCACCACCACCTATACGGTGACCGGCTATGGTTACAACGGGTGTCTGGCCACCGCCAGCAAAGTGGTCAATATCGATGCCAAGCCCACTGTGCAAATCAACGGAACCACCACCATCTGCGAGGGTGAGAGCACCACGCTCACAGCCATCGGCGGCACTTCATACCAATGGGTGAACGGCAGCACCAGCGACCACATCTCCGTAACGCAAAGCGGCAATTATGCGGTCATAGCCACCAACGCAGCGGGCTGCAGCAACAGCGCGTCTTTAGCCGTGACCGTCAACCCGACGCCTCGGATTTCGCTGACTGGAGCAACCACATTCTGTTCGAATTCCACCTCCACCATTATGGCCAGCGGTGGCAGCACTTACCACTGGAGCAACGGTTCAAACCAAAGTTCGCTTGTGCTGACCACTGGAGGCGACTACTCCGTGACGACAACCAACAATTACGGATGTTCCTCCGACACCTCCTTTACCGTCACCACACTGACTGTTCCCAACGCTGAAATCACCGGAACATTCGACCTTTGCGAGGGCGAGGCCGGTTATCTGACGGTTTCAGAGAACGCCCAATACTCGTGGAGCAACGGAAGCACATCACAAACCATCAACATAACGCCTTTTGAAACCAGCACTTATTTTGTGACTGTCACACACAGCAACGGCTGCAGCAACTATTCCAACAAAACAGTCACGCTGCACCCCAACTTCCAAAATCAGTTCACCGCTGAAATCTGCCAAGGCAGCAGTTTCAACCAATATGGTTTCAACATACCCACACAAGATGAGCCCGGCACTTTTGTATTCGTGGACAGTCTGCAAAGCGTCTATGGTTGCGACAGCATATCCACACTCACGCTGACCGTCAAACCGGTGCCGGTCATCAACAGCGGCATTTCAGGCAACGCTGTCGTTTCCAACTATGGAAACTTCATCTACCAGCTCACGGACGTCAGTTATGCCAATATTTTCGAATGGAGCATTTCCAATCCGCGTTGGACATTGTCTAACAGCAACATCAACAGCGTATTTCTAAACATCCAATCGTCAGGTAACGGCACACTTATGGTGAAAGCCATCAACTCCTGCGGATATGCCGACACGAGTCTTCTAATCCGCTGCAATGTTGGTGTGGAAGAGTACACCAACGACACCCGGATTCTCGTTTACCCCAATCCCGTTTCGCAGTCGCTCAACATCAACTTTGAAAATGCCAGTTTGCAAATCCGCAACATTGAGCTGATTGACCAATTTGGCAGATGTGTGCTTCGCAATCCTGTTACGGAAACGCAAACGCAAGTGGACTGCACCCCGTTCGCCAACGGTGCCTATGTGCTCCGCATGATTGATGCGGACGGCAAAGCCGTGGATCACAGAAAAATCATCATCAACAAATAATATCTCAACGACTAAATAATTCTGATTCAAGCAAATGGAATACAACTATCGCGAAATTGAAGCCAAATGGCAGAAAATCTGGAAAGAGAAACAGATTTACAAAACCGAGATTGACGAATCCAAACCCAAATACTATGTTCTGGACATGTTCCCCTACCCTTCCGGTGCAGGCTTGCATGTAGGGCACCCGCTGGGCTACATTGCCTCGGACATATACTCCCGTTACAAACGCCAGAAGGGTTTCAATGTGCTGCACCCGATGGGTTACGACGCTTTCGGCCTGCCCGCCGAGCAGTACGCCATCCAAACCGGCCAGCACCCGGCCATCACTACTGAGAAGAATGTGAAACGCTATCGCGAGCAGTTGGACAAGATCGGTTTCAGTTACGATTGGGACCGCGAGTTCCGCACCTGCGACCCTGACTATTATAAATGGACGCAGTGGACATTCATCCAACTTTTCAACTCCTACTACGACAAAGATGCCGATAAGGCCATGCCTATCAGCACCTTGATAGAGCATTTCAACGCTCAAGGAACCGACAATCTGAATGCCGCCTGCTCCGAAGAACTGTCGTTCAGTGCAGAGGACTGGCAAAAGATGTCGGAGAAAGAGCAACAAAACACACTGATGAACTACCGTCTCGCCTATCTGGCCGACACTTGGGTGAACTGGTGTTCCGGTTTGGGCACTGTATTGGCCAACGACGAGGTGGTGAACGGACTTTCGGTGCGTGGCGGTTTCCCTGTGGAGCGCAAACTTATGAGACAATGGATCTTGCGTGTTTCCGCCTACGCGGAGCGTTTGCTGCAAGGACTGGAGAAGGTGGAATGGACCGACTCTCTGAAAGAGATCCAGCGCAACTGGATCGGTCGCAGCGAAGGTGCCGCCGTGTGGTTCCCGCTGGCCAAACAAGACACATCCGACTGGAAAGACTTGTATATGGGCAACTGGGACGGTTTGCGCAACGAGCCCGCCTTTGAAATCTTCACCACCCGCCCCGACACCATCTTCGGTGTCACCTTCATGGTGTTATGTCCTGAACACGAAATGATACCCACCATCACCACGCCGGAGCAAAAAGCAGAGGTGGAGGCATATGTGACTTGGGCCAAGAACCGTTCCGAGCGCGAGCGTCAGGCTGAGGTCAAGAAAGTGAGTGGCGTGTTCACCGGCGCATTCGCCGTGAACCCCATCAGCGGAGAGCCGATCCCCATATGGGTAAGCGATTATGTGTTGTCAGACTACGGCACAGGAGCCATCATGGCCGTGCCCGCACACGACAGCCGCGACTTCGCCTTCGCACGCCATTTCAACCTGCCTATCCGCCAAGTCATCGCGCCGTCGTTGGATGAGGTCAGCGACCCTGCCACCTGGACAGAATCCATGGACAGCAAGAGCGGTGTGTGTGTCAATTCCGACTTCATCAACGGCATGAGTGTGAAAGAGGGCGGCAAGGCCATCATCAACAAAGTGGTGGAAATGGGCATCGGTTACGGCACGGTGAACTACCGTTTGCGCGACGCCATTTTCAGCCGCCAGCGCTACTGGGGAGAACCCTTCCCCATCTATTACAAAGACGGCATGCCCTACGCCATCCCCGAGAACGAGCTGCCCGTGGAACTGCCTGAAATCGACAAATTCCAGCCCACCGAGACGGGCGAGCCGCCGTTGGCACGCGCCAAGGACTGGACTTACAACGGATATCCGAAAGAATACAACACCATGCCCGGATTCGCCGGTTCCTCCGGCTATTATCTCCGCTACATGGACCCGCATAACGACAAGGAATACTTCTCCAAAGAGGCCAACCAGTATTGGCGCAATGTGGATCTGTATGTGGGCGGTGCGGAGCACGCCACCGGACACTTGATTTATTCCCGTTTCTGGAACAAATTCCTCTTCGACATCGGTCTGTCCTGCGAAGACGAACCCTTCAAGAAACTCATCAACCAGGGCATGATCCAAGGCCGTTCCAACTTCGTTTACCGTATCGTGGGCACCAACCAGTATGTTTCCAACGGACTGAAAGGCCAATATGAAGTCACCCCTATCCATGTGGATGTCAATATTGTACACAATGACATTCTGGACATCGAGGCGTTCAAACAATGGATGCCCGACTTTGCCGATGCGGAGTTCATTTTGGAGAACGGACAATATGTCTGCGGTTGGGAAGTGGAGAAAATGTCCAAATCGAAATACAATGTGCAGAACCCAGACGATCTGGTGGAAAAATACGGCGCCGACACCTTGAGAATGTACGAAATGTTCCTCGGGCCCATTGAGATGGCCAAACCTTGGGACACCAACGGCATTGAGGGTGTTTTCCGTTTCATCAAGAAGTTCTGGCGTCTTTTCAACTCCCAAAACAACGAATGGAGCATCTCCGAGGAGGAGCCCACTCGTGAGGAGTACAAGACTTTGCACAAAACCATCAAGAAAATCGAGGAAGACAACGAGAAGTTCTCGTTCAACACTGCTATCAGCGCCTTCATGATCTGCACAAACGAGTTGGCGGACGCCAAGTGCAACAAGCGCAAGATTCTGGAACCGTTGTGCATTCTGATGTCCGCCTACGCGCCGCACATCACCGAAGAACTCTGGTCTCAACTTGGACATGCGGATTCCATCACCAAAGCCGATTTTCCGAAGTATGACGAATCCTACATGCAGGAAACCGACTTCACCTACCCTGTCTCCTTCAACGGCAAGATGCGTCTGAAACTCTCATTCCCGGTATCTTACACCCAGAAGGAAATCGAACCGATACTGCTGGAGAATGCCGATGTGCAGAAATGGCTGGCAGGTGCCGCGCCCAAGAAAATCATTATCGTTCCCAAACGAATCATCAACATTGTCATGTAGTGCAGCATGAAGCAGAAAGACTTTGTCTTTAACATTTGCTTTCTAATCTTCCTGAACCTGCTCATCAAGCCCTTTTGGATTTTGGGTATTGATGTCGGTGTGCAAAACCAGGTGGGTGCGGAATCGTATGGACTGTACTTCGCCATTTTCAATTTCTCCTACATGTTCAGCATCCTGTTGGACATGGGGACCACCAATTTCAACAATCGCAACATAGCACAAAACAACCAGTTGCTGGACAAGCATCTGTCCAGCATCATCATATTGCGTTTTCTGCTGGCCGTCGTGTACATGATTGTGGTGTTTGCGGTGGCGCTCATCATTGGTTATCGTGGGGGCATGCTGAGACTGCTTTTCTGGATCTCCATCAACCATTTCCTAAACGCTTTCCTGCTCTATCTGCGTTCCAACATCTCTGCCCTGCTGATGTTCAAGACCGACAGTGTGCTTTCGGTGCTCGACCGGCTCATCATGATTATCCTGTGCAGCATCCTGCTTTGGGGGAATGTCACATCGGTGCCGATGCGGATCGAATGGTTCGTTTACAGCCAAACCATCGCCTATTGTGTGTCTGTTTCGGTGGCGCTCAGCATTGTTTTGTACAAATCGCGGTTGAGTGGTTTGCATTGGAACAGGCCGTTCTTCCTGATGGTGCTGAAACGCAGTCTGCCATTCGCCACACTGGCGCTGCTTATTGTCTGTTACAATCGTATCGACTCGGTGATGCTGGAGCGAATACTGCCTTCCGGTGTGGGTACCACACAAGCGGGCATATATGCCATGGCCTTCCGGTTGTTGGACGCCTTGGTCATGATTGCGTATTTGTTTTCCGTAATTCTGCTTCCTTTGTTTTCCAAGATGCTGAAAGAGAAGGAAGACATTCAGCCCATTGTGCGCACGGCATTTTCGCTATTATATGTGTTTGCGGTCAGTGCGACCGTCATTTTGCTATGCTATAAAACACCTGTAATCAGTTTGTTATACGACAATCACATCACGGCAAGCATCCGTGTCTTCTCGTTGCTGATCCCCTGCATCATACCCATATCCTTCACTTATGTGTTCGGCACGCTGCTCACCGCCAACGGAAGTATGAAGAAACTGAACATTACGGCGTTAGTGGGCATTCTGGTTAATGTGTTGATCAACATCATCCTGATTCCGAGGATGCAGGCGCGCGGGGCAGCCATCGCCAGTTTGAGCACCCAGTCGGTGGTTTCTTTACTCCAGTTCATTATCGCCCTGAAAGAATTGCGTGTTCCTTTGCGCACGCTTCCTTGGCTGTCATGTCTGGTTTTCACTATGCTGCTCATTCCCACCGCTGTCATATCAACGAGGATTCTGCATTGTCATGTGGTATATGCCCTGCTCATCATGGGCGGCGTGGCGCTGGTGTACGGTTTCGCCACGCGGTTGTTGCGGTTATCAGGGATAAAAAAAGATGTGATATTCAAAGGAAAAAGTCAAAACTGACATGACCGACTTTGCTGCCATAGATTTCGAAACCGCCAACGGGCATCGCAGCAGCGTGTGCAGCGTGGGTGTGGTGGTTGTGCGCGGCGGTGTCATCACCGACACGTTCTACTCGCTCATTCATCCCGAACCCGACTTCTACGCCTGGTTCTGCCAGGAGGTGCACGGACTCTCGCACGAGGACACCGACAACGCCCCCATCTTCCCCGTGGTGTGGCGGCAGATTGAGCCGCTGATTGAAGGGCTGCCCTTGGTGGCACACAACAGCCCCTTCGATGAGGGCTGCCTCAGAGCGGTGTTCCAAGTTTATCAGATGGACTATCCTGACTATGAGTTCCACTGTACTTGCCGGGCTTCGCGCCGATTTTTCGGGCGACAGCTGCCCAACCACCAGCTGCACACCGTGGCCGAGGCCTGCGGCTGCCCGATGACCAACCACCACCACGCCCTCGCCGACGCGGAGGCGTGCGCAAGGATTGCGATGCGACTGTTGTAGGAACGCCACAACAATGCCGGGAAAATGATACCCCTTCCCCCTTTTTTTGTGTGAAAATCACTATCTTTGCAAACTAACCCATTTAAACAAAAAGAATATGAAAAACATTAACGATCAAATTGTTATCTATCAAACCGAAGATGGCAATACCGCAATTGATGTGCGGTTGGAAAACGAAACCGTATGGCTTTCACAAGCCCAAATGTCACAATTGTTCCAAAAAGACCGTACTGTCATAGCACGGCATATTGCAAATGTGTACAAAGAAGGTGAACTGGATGCCGAGACCACATGTGCAAAATTTGCACACATGGGTGTTGACGGTGACCAGACCTATTTTACTACGCTCTACAACCTCGATGTCATCATCTCTGTCGGTTACCGAGTGAAAAGCCGCAACGGCACGCTGTTCCGCATCTGGGCCAACCGCGTGCTGAAAGAGTACCTCGTCAAGGGGTTCGCCATTAAAAACAAACTTACGGAGCAGAAATACCGCGAGTTGAACCAGATGGTACAACTCTTGGGGCGTACCATCGAATCGCACCGTCCTCTCACGAGCGGCGACTATGACTCGCTGTTCCAAGTGGTGTCGGATTACGCCTACGCCCTGCAGGTGCTCGACCTCTACGACTACCAGAAACTCACTGTGGATTCCATCACTACAGAATCGCAGTTCCACGCCACCTATGAGAACGCCATGGAGACCATAGCCCAACTCAAGAAACGCTTTGGGGAGAGTGCCCTTTTCGGCAACGAGAAAGATGGTTCCTTTAAGAGTTCCATTGGGCAGATCTATCAGACTTTTGACGGACAAGAACTGTACCCATCTGTAGAAGAGAAAGCTGCCATGCTGCTCTATCTGGTTGTCAAAAACCATTCGTTCTCGGATGGCAACAAGCGCATCGCCGCTACCCTGTTCATCTGGTTTCTCTTCCGCAACGGCATACTATACGCCCCCGATGGCCGCAAACGCATTGCCGACAACACTCTCGCCGCTTTAACCTTAATGATAGCCGAAAGCAAACCCGAAGAGAAGGATGTGATGGTTAAAGTAGTGGTAAATCTGATTAACCGAAACAACTGATACTATGCTCACTTACATTTCCAACACCGACCATTACAACCTCGTTCTCTCCCGCGTGGCCTCCGTCAGAAAGTCGCTGTGGATTGGCACGGCGGACATTAAAGACCTCTATGTGAAAGTCGGGGACGGCACACTGCCGTTCCTTGCGGTTTTGGCGCAGTTAGTGCGGAAGGGCGTGGAGGTGCGCCTCATTCACGCCAAGGAGCCGGGACCGGCCTTCCGCGAGGACTTCGACAAGTACCCGTCGTTAGCAAAAGGGTTGGAGCGAGTACTCTGTCCCCGAGTCCATTTCAAGATGCTGGTCTTCGACGGCAGTGCGGCCTATCTCGGCAGCGCCAACCTCACGGGCGCGGGTATCGGGATGAAAGGGGCCAACACCCGCAATTTCGAGGCGGGCATCCTCACCGACGAGCCGGAGCTAGTGCGTCAGGCAATGCAACAATTCGACGAGGTGTGGATGGGCCTGCACTGCGAGAAATGCCTAAGACGGAAATATTGCGGGGATCCAGTGGTGTGACACCAATTCCCAATAATCACGGCTGCATCCGACACGAGTTCAAGGAAAAAATTGGCCATGAACCAGGAGTTGAGCTGACAGGACGGTCGTTTGGTTAGGATTCCGCCGTTCTCTATGTTCACGGCGGAATGGTGTGCACACCATTCCGCGAGACGCATTATCGTTGAGCGGAAACTACTGTTTTACGGGGAATACTAAATCATGACAAAAAAATAGTTGCGCCCCCATTTCTGAAAGCGCAACCGATATCTATCAACTATTATATCTTCCTTACAAGAACAGGAAAATCTCCATCAGCACATACGCGCCGGCACCTGCCAGATAACCCAGCAACGCATAGGGAGAGATGTGCTTGAGATACCAGATGAAGTCGATTTTCTCCATACCCATAACGGCCACTCCAGCGGCAGAACCGATAATCAGCAAACTGCCGCCCGTTCCCGCACAATAGGTCAGGAATATCCAGAACGGATCATCAATCGGGAATGTGTACATGCCCATGGCACCTGCCACCAACGGAACATTGTCCACGATGGAGGACAAACCACCAATTACCATGTCAATGATGTAATAGTTGCCGTTAAAGACATTGTCCAAACCGCCTGCCAGCATAGAAAGATGTCCGGCACTCTGCAGTCCGGCCACGGCTAACAAGATACCGAGGAAGAAGAGAATGCTCGGAAGGTCAATACGCGTGAGCACTTGCGTAATAGCCAGTTTGTCGTTGATATTCTCGTCTTTACGATTGAGAATTTCCGTTGTAATCCAAAGCACGGACAGGCCCAGCATGATGCCCATATAGGGTTTCAGGTGCGTAAGTGTCTTGAAAATCGGAACGAAAATCAGAGCGGCAATACCCAAGCAGAAAATAAGATTACGACGCCAGACAGGAATTTTGGCTTGCACTAAATCGTCGGATGTCTTCGGAACTTCCGGCAATTCGCCGCGCTCCATGAAGGAAATCACAATCAACGGGATAATCATGGAGATGAGACTCGGTACGATACATTGCACGATAACCGTGCCAGAGGAGATCTTGCCAGCGATCCACAACATAATCGTGGTGACATCGCCAATGGGAGACCACGCTCCGCCCGCATTGGCAGCCAAAATCACCATACCGCCAAAGAACCAACGGTCATGCTTGTCGGCCAGCAACTTGCGCAAGAGCGCCACCATCACAATGGCTGTCGTCAGGTTGTCCAACACTGCCGAGAGGAAAAATGTGACGAATGACAGAATCCACAACAGTTTCACTTTGCTGCGGGTCGTGATCCGATCCGTGATGATGTTGAAACCGCCGTGAGAGTCAATCAATTCCACTACGGTCATGGCGCCCATCAAGTAAAAGAGAATCTCCGAGATGTCGCCCAAGTGCTCAATCAACTCGCTTTTGGTGATGTAATCCACAAACGAAGCGCCCGGATGCGACTCCACAAAGGCCTGGAATCCTGCCCCGAAACCCGTCGCCTCATAAATGGCGGGACCAGTCAGAATGTAGCAAAGCCAGATCAAGACGCCCAACAGAAGAGCGGTCGCCGTCTTGTTGATTTTCAAAGGATGCTCCAAAGCAATACATGTATATCCTATAATGAAAAGGATAATCATGAGGTAAAAAGCTGTCATAAGCGTGTTTTTTGATTATAGTTAACCGATTAGAAAATACTCAACGAAATACCGACAGACATCGGACAGATTTTAGGACCTTTGCCCACCGTGAACAATGGTGTGGGCTGGAAACTGTAATACGCATTGATGAATTTCCATCCTATGCGGGTATAGACATCCACATTGTACTTCATCTTGTTTTCAAAGCGCAAATTCTTATACATCGTCGTGTCGCTGGCGGTTTCAGGGACCTGGCCTTTATATTTCTGCGAGACCTCGCAAATCAAACCCACGCGCGCGCCCACGGAGAACTTGAACCCATTCGGATTGCGATATCGGAATTCCAACGGAATGTTCACATTCAAATAATTCATCTTGAGGAGTTTATACTCCACATTATCCGCCAGCACATAATACCGCATCAAATCGGTGTTTTCATCATAACGAAGCAGGGAATTGCTGAACTGGGTGTAATATGAGACACCAACACCCAAACCGAAAGCCAAAGGCTTTTCTTTGATTTTGAAGTCCCAAATCGCAGAAATGGTGAAGCCCGGATCAAACTTCAAATGGGTGACCTCCTTTGGCATATTCATCCAAAACGAGTGGTATATATCCATAATCAGGCGGTCGCGGAACACCACCGGCTTGCTTTCTTTTTCCTTTTTTTCGTTGCCTGTGTAAGGCGTAGTCTCCGTCTGCGCCATGAGTTGAAGCCCCATACAGCAGACCAGAAGTAGCGCAAAAAATCTTTTAACCATATCTAATCAATTAGCCTGCAAAGATAAAAAAAATGTGGAGGCGTTCAAGCACCTCCACAAATTTTACATTTCCTCTCCGGAATATTCCTCATCATCCGAACTCCGCTGCTGCCTGCTCTTGTAATTATTCAGCTTGTATGTGACATTCAACGAGATGTTAAAGCCCTGATTCTCACGCACACTGTAGGAGTAATAGGCGTTATCGGCGGTTGGTTCATAATACTCGTCATACACCGCACAATTCTGCCACGAGCGGATCTGCATCTGGCGCACTTTAGGTATAAAATAAAGCATGTTGCGCACATTAAGACTCACCACCAGCGTGTTGTCGAGGAATCCTTTCTTCACACCCAAATTCAAACGATAGTTGGCGGAGCGGCGGCCCTGCCCCACTCCGTTGAGCCACCAACCCATACTGCCGGCGGTAAGCGACGGTGAGCGGTAGCGGAAATTGAGTTGGATGTCAAAGTCCTTACCTACGGTAAATGTCTGATTCACCCCCACATTCCATGACCAGTCGCGTGAAAGGTTCTCATCCAAGAGGTTGTCGCTGTCAATAACATTGCGGTAGAAACTGCCGGTAATGTTGATTTTCCATACTTTCTTCACTTTCTGGCTGAAAAACAGTTCGATACCATAGTTCTGGCTCTTGTTGTAATTCATATAAGTTGTCATCGTATATGGCAGATACTCGCCATCCACAAACATGGTGTCCAATTCGGTGTTACGGGTAATCAGATTGGTCCTCCGGCGGTAAAAGACAGTCGTGCTGAACGAAGTCTGGTTCTTGGTGAGCATGTAACCCAACTCAAACGAATTGGCGAATTCGGGTTCCAGCGCAGGGTTTCCGCAGGTGAGGTTCTCCTTGTCCGAATAGTCGATGAACGGGTTCAACTGATGGAACCGAGGGCGCTGCACTCGGCGCGAGAAACTGAACTGCAGGGAGTGCTCCGGCGTGATGGCATACTTCAAATGCACCGTCGGGAAGAAGAAGTTGCGGGCAAAATGACCGTAATTCAGGTAACGGTACTCCGTATCAATGGACTTCAAATCGGATATCGTGTACGACACCTCACCCCTAAGGCCGACTTGCACCTGCAATTTCTGCCAAAATGTGTTGGAATAGATGAAATACAGCGCATTCAAGTATTCGGAAAAGTCGAAATCGTTGCGTTGTGACACATCCTCCGCTGTGTCCGTCTCCGTGATGCCGGAGTAGAAGCGGTAATTCTGAAGAATGCTGCGATAGGAGAACTTGTAACCGGTTTCGATACGGCCACCATTGCCTACCGGAGTCACAAAGTCAACTTGCGCTGAGGCGTCGCGGTGTTGGTTACGGGTGAAGGTGTTCTGGAAATAGTCGTCACGGCCCTCGTGGTGGTCCTGGTTTTGCCAGTCAACCGCTAATCCGTTGCGTTGGGTGTAAAAAAGATCCGAAGTCAGTTCCATACCTGGTGTCTGAAATGTCTTTTTATAACTAATGGAAGCATCTACACTCTTGAATTTCCTACTATTGTTGCCCGTCTGGTCATAATCCATCAGCAAGGTGGTATCCGCTTGCGCGTAATGGATGGTGGACGAGTGCAGACGGCTATCGCGGTTCATGCCGCCGAAATGACCGTTCAAATTAAAGGTCAGGGTATTGTATTTGTTGATGAAATAGTCAAAGGAAAGTGCGGCATTGTGGAAACCGTCCTTGTTGCCGCCCTCATTGAATTGGGTGAGTTTGTTCATCTCCTCCCCAATCCAGGAGTCGCGCCACATGGAACCCCCATTGCGATGCGCAAACCGTCTGTAGCCATAGCTGACGAAAAGGTTTATCTTGCCATAATGATAGTTGAAATTCAGGTTCCCGTTGTAACCGTTCAAGAAGATATTGTGCTTGTTGTTCTGATAGATGCAGGCCGTGGATGCGCCCAAAGTCACCATACCGTTAAAACCGGACTCGCGTTTCTTCTTGAGAATCACATTCAGGATGCCGGCCATGCCGTCGGGTTCCAGACGCGCCGAAGGGTTGGTGATCACTTCAATGCTCTCAATCATATCGGCGGGAATCTGGTCAAGGGTGAGGTTCGTGGAGCGGCCGTCCACCAAAATAGTCACATTCTCGCTGCCACGGAGACTCACATTGCCTTCCACATCCACCGAAACGGATGGGATCGCCTCCAAGACCTCCACGGCAGTCTGTCCGGTGGCATTGATACTCGACTCGATATTGAACACCGTCTTGTCCAGATTGGTCTGCAGCATGTCTTTCTGCGCCTTGATCACCACCTCGCCAATTTCCTTGTTCTTGTTGGTCATCTTGTACTTGGAAATCTTATACACCGCATTCTCCTTGCTGATAACAAACGGCGCAGAAACCGACTTCTGATAACCGATGAACTGGATCTCCACGAAATAGGTTCCAAACGGTATGCCATCCAGAGAGAATTTCCCTTCGTTGTCTGTCACGCCATACTGCACGGTGGTGGAATCGGACACTTTCTTCACATTGACGGAGGCGTACTGCAACGGGGTGTTGTTCTCATCCACGATGCTGCCCGTCACCATGCCACTGGTGCGATTCGCCTGCTGCGCCTGCTGGATTTCCGGTTGGGCCAAGGCGGTCATGGTGCCCAAAAGAAGAATCCAAATAACTGAAATACAATATTTTGTATGTTTCATATACATCTATAAAAAAACAAAAAAGCAGCATAGATTCACTTCATATTGAGAGTTTGATCTATGCTGCTTACTATATAATATTATGTAAGAACCTTATTTCTGATAGAATTTGCAGCGGTTATCCAGGATTTTCGTGTTCTCCACGAAATAGTTGATCAGGGTAGCTTCGCCACGTTCACGGCCGAGCACCATACTCTGAAGGGCGCTTTTCTCTGCCATCAGATCCTTGGTGGCCTCATTCTTATTCTTGGCTTTCACATCCACCACATATACCATATTCTTACCAGCGACTGCGGTAGGTTTGTTCTGCGGTGCGTTGAAGATACCGGCAATAGCGCGGTTCTCGATGCCACGGTTCTGATAAGCATCACCCGTGAAGAAAACCACCACGCTGTCGGTCACTTGAGTACCGTACTGTTGGGCGAGGGTCTGCATATCGGAAGAAGCGAGGGCTTTGCGCACTTGCTCAGCCACCATATCCACTTTCTTTTCACCAGTCAGCATAGCTTCAATATCGCCTTTCACATCTTTGTATTTCTGAACACCCTCGTTGCGGATATTTCTCACGGAAGCCACAGCGTAGAACATTCTGTCCACATTGATCACATCGGAAATGTCATTCTTCTCCACATCATCGGAGAATGCCCAGCTGACGATGTCGCGGCAGTTCGGCAACTGACCGATATTGGCAGCCATGGAAAGCACATTGGTGCCCTTCACGGTCTGGATACCCTTCTTGGCAGCGGTGCTCATCAATTCATCGGCATTGTTGATGGAAGCGGCAAACTGGTTGGCTTGTGATTTAATGGCATTGACCGTTGCTTCGGAAGCGGCGATGTCGTAATCATACAATACAAATTGTCTCTTGTCGATCGGGGCGGTGCGCTCCAGCACTTGGAACACGATATAACCATTGGGGGCATTATACACATACACGCCACCATTGGGGGTAGCCAGCAAACTGTTATACAGTTCTTGGATGGTACCTCTCTCGGGCAACCAGAAAGTAGAGTCAGTCTGCTGACGGCCGTTCAGATAGTTAGCTTGGAGTTGGAAGATGGATGCTTGGTTGCCAGCAATAACCGTCTTCAAACTGTCGGCCAAAGCTTTGGCTTGGGATTTGGAGTATTTGGCGGTGGTGTTGTCTGCGGTCTTGAACGGGAGTTCGATAGTAGCCACATTGATGGAGTCAGGACGGGCAGCGCCACCATAAACCTTACCGAAGTACCATTTCTGGTTCTCATAATTATAAGGTTCAATGAAGGAGCCGACAGATGCCTTGAAGATCAGACTGTCGAGAACATCAAGGTTGATATCATCAGACTTGTAATAGGTGCTGTCCACGGAACCATTGCCCATTTCTGCGCTGTAAGCTTCCAAGGAAGTAGCGGCCATGAATTTCTGGAAATCGGCGCGAACGCTATCCTCAATGGCTTTCAGGTCGTTGGGGGTAGGATTGATGGGGAACACAGCCACATCGATATCGCGGTTTTTCTCATGAATATTAAAGAGGTCATTTTTGTGCTTGTTGTAGAAATCCTTCATCTCTTTCTCATCCACGGAAGCGGTGATGCTGCTGAAAGAGGGTGCCTGGGGATTAACTGGCATAAGGGAAAGCATTGCCATTTGGTTGTCTTTGGACAACTGTTTTGCCATCGGGTCGGAGAAATAGATGGCATTCTGCGCGAGGGCGGAATAGTGGGATTCTTTCTCGTAGGAAAGGGCGAAACGCACGATGGCCTGATAAGCGTTGTACAGATCCTTCACCTGGTCATTGTTGGCATACTCATCCATGTGGGAAAGGATAGACATTGCGTTTTCCGGACCGTAATATTTGGCAAGGGCGTTGGCAAATTGGGCAAGGAACTGGTTGGGGCGGTTGGTGCTCAAACTAGCCAGCATGTCAGCCTTGAAGTCCTCGATCATCTGGTCGGTGTATTCCAAACCGAGCGCTTTGAGTTGTTTGTCCACAACAGCATTCTGAAGCATATTTCTCCAGGTCATGTCATGAATCTGGTAAGTCTCATTCTCGTCGAAGGAAGATTTTTCCTGCAAAAGACGCATGAGGGCGGTGTTTTGTTCATACTGTTCACTGTACACTCTGTCCATCTTCTTGCCATCGATCTTGGTCATGATGTTCTTGTTAGAGAATGTACGGGAGACCTGTGAAAGGTCGCCTAAAATAAACGCGAGTAATGCGAAGCCGATGATGAGCATCAGAGCCACGCCGTGTTTACGAATTGAGCTAATTGCTGCCATGTCAAATCTTTATTTAGTTATACATTAATTATTTTCAAAAAAAGCGTGCAAAGATAGTGTTTTTTTCAATAACTTTGTTCTTTTATACATTAATTTTTATGCCTCATTATGAGCCACTTCCGCAACCGCTATTATTTTTTCAAGAAAAGTAGGATAAGATTGTGGGAGTTTGAAGAATATTTTGTACTTTTGCCGCCGCAAAAAAAGCACATTTTTTATTCACTAAATCAAAAAGTTAAATTATGAAATCAGTATCTATTAGCGGTTCTCCCCGTGAGAACGTAGGGAAAAAAGATGCTAAAGCCCAACGTAACCAAGGCATGATTCCTTGTGTTCTTTACGGTGGCAAAGAGCAGAAAATGTTTGTAGTGGAAGAAGGTCAGTTCAGACAGCTTCTTTACACTCCTGAAGTTAAATACGCTGAAGTCACTTTGGACGGCAAAACAGTCAACGCCATCGTTCAAGAGACCCAGTTCCACCCCATCACCGACAAGCTCCTGCATGTCGATTTCCTCGAAGTGGTGGACAACAAGCCCATCACCATTGAAATCCCGTTCAAGATCACGGGTACTTCCCCTGGTGTTTTGAAGGGCGGTTCCCTGCACAAGAGAGTCAGAAAGTTGAAAGTCCGCGGTCTTTTGGAGAACATTCCTGAGGACATCACCGCTGACATTTCCGGTTTGGACATCGAAGATGTGATCCGCATCAGCGACATCAACATCGACAACCTCGACATCATCGACAACCCCAACAAGGTTATCGTTTCCGTCAACCAGACCCGTAACGTGGTGGCCACGGAAGAGGGTGCTGAAGAAGGTGCTGCCGAAGGCGCTGAAGCTCCTGCTGAAGCATAATTTCAAAATCCTGAATAATCTGAAAAGCCCAGCCGCACGCTGGGCTTTTTTTTATATATTTGCCGCCTAAAAAAACTATAGAGAATATGACGCACAAAGTACTGGTAGCCACGGGCGGCGGCGACTGTCCCGGGCTCAACGCGGTGATCCGCGGCATTGTAAAACGCGCTAATTTTGAAAAAGATGAGTGGAAGATATACGGCTGTATTGAATCCTTCAACGGAATCCTGAAGGACAAGATCGAGATTGTGGAACTCACCGAAGAGATGGTCTGCGGCCTGCATGTGAAGGGCGGCACCATCATCAAGACCACCAACCGTGGCGGCCCATTCCACTTCCCCGTGAAGCAACCCGACGGCAGCTGGGTGATGGAAGACCGTTCCCAGCTGATGAAAAAACGGCTGGAGGAGTTGGGCATCGAAGCCGTCATCAACATCGGCGGCGACGGTTCACAAGGCATCTCCCTGGAACTGATGAACATCGGCATCCCTGTGGTGGGGGTGCCCAAAACCATCGACAACGACCTGTCGAGCACCGACTTCACCTTCGGTTTCCAGACGGCCGTGCAGATCGCCACGGAGGCCTTTGACAAGCTGGTAACCACAGCGGAGAGCCACAACCGCGTGTTCATCATGGAGGTGATGGGGCGCGACGCGGGCTGGATTGCGCTGCACACGGCATTGGCCGGCGGCGCGGAGGTGTGCATCATCCCGGAAATCCCCTATGACCCCGCCAACATCGTCAAGAAGATTGAGACGCGCTACAAGAACGGCATGGGATTCTGCAACATCGTGATTGCCGAAGGCGCGAAGAAGGCCGACGGACTGGTCACTGGCAGTGCTCCGGAGGCAGTCGGCGACCGCCATATCAAGCTGGGCGGCGTGGGCGATGTGCTCCGGCGCGAGCTCATTGAACTCGGCATCGAGCACGATGTGCGCGTGACCGTGCTCGGACACCTGCAGCGCGGCGGCACCCCCGTGGCCTACGACCGCATCCTCGCCACCGAGTTCGGCGTCAAGGCCTTCGAACTTGTGAAAGAGAAAAAATACGGCAACCTCGTGGTCTATCGCCACCCCGACATCTCCTATGTCCCCCTCGAAGAAGCCCTCAAGAAACCGCACCTCGTGCAACCCGACAAAGACTTCCTCGTGCACGCCGCCAAGAGCATCGGGATTTGCTTCGGAGATGAGTGAGAGATGTGTGAGACGTGAGATGTGAGACGTGAGATGTGCGAAAGTATCTACCTACTTTATCTTTAACCCCATTCACCCTTTAGCCCATTATGAAAAAGAAACTCGTCGTTTTATCCGGTGCCGGCATCAGTGCTGAGAGCGGCATCAAGACTTTCCGGGACAGTGACGGTCTCTGGGAGAATTACAATGTGGAGGAAGTGGCCACCCTGGACGGCTGGTACCGCGACCCCGACCTGGTGACGGACTTCTACAACGCCCGCCGCGCCGAACTGGCCAAGACCGGCCCCAACGACGCGCACAAGTTAGTGGCCGCACTGGAAGAGTATTACGACGTGACTGTCGTGACACAAAACATTGACGATCTGCACGAAAGAGGCGGTTCCACCAAGATCATCCACCTGCACGGCGAGGCCACCAAGGCCTGCAGTGAGAATGGCAAGCGCTTTGTTCAGGACATCGGCTACCGGCCCATCGCCCACGACGAGAAAGCTCCCGACGGCGCACGTCTGCGCCCCTTCATCGTGTGGTTCGGCGAGGCCGTGCCCTTGTTGGAAGACGCCGCCCGCGAGGTGGAACAGGCCGACATCCTCATCATCGTCGGCACCTCGCTGAATGTGTATCCCGCGGCCGGACTGCTCTACTATGCCCCCAGCCAGACACAAATCTATGTCATCGACCCTAAAGATGTGCAACCCATTTCCCGAAAAGTGACCTTCATCAAAGAAAAGGCCACCGTGGGCATGAAACAACTTTTCGATATTTTAACCAAATAACTCACAATCAAGAATATGAGTCGTAAAAGAATCCTTTTTGCAACCATTCTCGGCATATTGGTCCTCACCGGAGTCTCCTGCCGCTACCCGCAACCCGTATTCAGCTTGCACAAACCCGAATACCGCATAGTTGGTTCCTGGCAGATCTCGCACACCTACCTGAACGGCGCCGAAATCGACAGCACCAACAGCCAGCTCATCAGTGAGACCGGCTACCGCGCCAACGCGCCGGGTTCCTTTTATTACATCTACGCTGACTATGTGTTGCAAGTGATGACCATCTACAATGGGGAAATACGCTACTCCTCAGCGGGGAACTGGTATTTCCAAAACGACTACAAAGACCTTGTCTTGCAGTTCAACATCCTGGGCAAGCGGTACAACTACATCGCCGCCGTACAGAAACTTTCACGCCGGGAGTTGATCTACGAATATGACGACGAGGCGGGTAACCATTGGAAAATCATGATGAATTCGCGTTCCAATTAATGCAATAGCGCAAAGTCAAAAGGCCATTTTTTGTATTTTTGCGCCCTTATTTTTGTATCACTTTGAACAAATAAAAAAGAAAATGTCAGAACATGTAAAATGCCTTATAATTGGTTCAGGCCCTGCTGGTTACACGGCAGGCATATATTTGTCGCGCGCGGAACTCAAGCCCCTTTTGATTGAGGGCATGCAGCCCGGCGGACAGCTCACCATCACCAACGAGGTGGAAAACTTCCCCGGCTATCCGGAGGGGTCGTCCGGCCCCGTCATCATGGACGATATCCGGCAGCAGGCCTTGCGCGTGGGCACGGAGATGCGCACGGGCATGGTCACCAGCGTGGACTTCTCCCAGCGCCCGTTCCGCTGCATTGTGGACAACCAGGACGAGATTATGGCCGATGCGGTCATCGTGGCCACAGGAGCCAACGCCCGCTGGCTCGGACTGCCGAGCGAACAGAAGTTCCGAGGCTTTGGCGTGTCCACCTGCGCCACCTGCGACGGCAATTTCTTCCGCAACAAGACCACTGTGGTCATTGGCGGCGGCGACACCGCGCTGGAAGACGCACTCTATCTGTCGAAACTCTGCACCAAAGTCTATATCGTGCACCGGAGAGACCAGTTCCGAGGCACCAAAGCACTTCAGAACCAAGTGCTTAACACACCCAACATTGAAGTTGTGTGGAACACCGTGCCCGTGGACATCGTGGGCGAGCAACAAGGATTCATCAAGAAGGTGACCGGCTTGCAGGTGAAGAATGTGCAGACCGGCGAAGAGCGGACTCTCGAAGTGAACGGCGTATTTGAAGCCATTGGTGTGACCCCCGTATCCGACCTATTCAAAGGGCAACTCGACATGAACGAGCAGGGATACATCCTCACTCAGCCGGGCACTTGCCGCACCAATGTGGAAGGTGTGTTCGCCGCCGGCGATGTGCAAGACCCCAACTACCGCCAAGCTATTGTTGCCGCCGGTTCCGGCGCCATCGCAGGCATTGAGGCCTCGAGATTTTTGATGGAGCAATGATGATTTACCAACTTTACCTATTCTCATGAAAGAAGAAAAAGAACAACAAGATATCCTGAAAGACATCACCAACGACGAATACAAATACGGTTTCGTGTCTGATATTGATGTGGAAGAGTTTCCCAAAGGCATCAATGAGGACATCGTGCGCATGATTTCCGCACGCAAGAACGAACCCGAATGGCTACTGGAGTTCCGCCTCAAGGCATACCGCCATTGGACCACCTTGAAAGAGCCCGAATGGGGTCATCTGAACTTCAAAAGACCTGATTATCAAGACATAACATATCTCGCCATACCCAAAAAGAAAAAACAGCTTGCCAGCATGGACGAGGTGGATCCCGAACTGGTGGACACCTTCAACAAACTGGGCATCTCGCTGGAAGAGCAGAAAGTGCTGGCCGGCGTGGCCGTGGATGCCGTCATGGACTCCGTTTCCGTGAAGACCACCTTTTCGGAAACGCTGAAAAAGGAGGGCATCATCTTCTGTTCCTTCGGCGAGGCCATCCAGCAATACCCCGACCTGGTGCGCCAGTACATCGGCTCCGTGGTGCCCTACACCGACAACTTCTACGCCGCCCTGAACTCCGCCGTGTTCAGCGAGGGTTCCTTCTGCTACATTCCCAAGGGTGTGCGCTGCCCCATCGAGCTTTCCACCTACTTCCGCATCAACGCGGCCAAGACGGGACAGTTTGAGCGCACGCTCCTCATCGCCGACGAAGGCGCGTATGTGAGCTACATGGAAGGTTGCACTGCCCCGCAGCGCGACGAGAACCAGTTGCACGCCGCCGTGGTGGAACTGATTGCGATGAAAGACGCGGAAATCAAATACTCGACCGTGCAGAACTGGTACCCCGGCGACAAGGACGGCAACGGAGGCATCTACAACCTCGTCACCAAGCGCGGACTCTGCAAGGGCGCCAACTCCAAGATTTCCTGGACACAAGTGGAAACCGGCTCGGCCATCACCTGGAAATATCCGGGTTGCGTGCTCAAGGGCGACAATTCGGTGGGCGAGTTCTATTCCGTGGCCGTCACCAACAACTACCAGCAGGCCGACACAGGCACCAAGATGATCCATCTGGGGCGCAACACCCGCAGTCTGATTGTCTCCAAGGGCATCTCAGCCGGTCACAGCCAGAACAGTTACCGCGGACTGGTGAAGGTGAACAAGAACGCCGAAAACGCGCACAACTTCTCGCAATGCGACTCGCTGCTGATGGGCGACAAGTGCGGCGCGCACACCTGGCCCGACATCCAGTGCGCCAACTCATCGTCCATTCTGGAGCACGAGGCCACCACCTCCAAGATCTCCGACGACCAGCTCTTCTACTGCCAACAGCGCGGCATCGACAAGGAAAGCGCCATCAGCTTGATTGTGAACGGCTACGCCAAGGATGTGCTCAGCAAGCTGCCTATGGAGTTCGCCGTGGAAGCCCAAAAACTGCTCAGCATCAGTCTGGCGGGAAGCGTTGGATAGAAGGAAATAGGTAAAGTTGGTACATGAGGTACATGAGGTAAAGTAGGTTATTTGATCTTTAAACATTGAACTTGAGCTTTTGGCATACCGGCACTGTCATTCATGGCTATGGGAACGGGCAAAAATTCGGTTTCCCCACTGCCAACCTGTTGCCCGACTCACCGGTCGGACTTGAGAAAGGCGTGTATGCGGTGCGTGTTCGGGTTGACGGTAAATGCCACAAAGGGATGCTCTATGTGGGCACGCGCCCGACACTCAAGTTGGACACGCTCACCTTTGAGATTCACATCTTCAATTTCAGGAGAAAGATTTACCATGAGCGCATCGCATTCTCCATTGTCGCCAAGATCCGGGATGAGAAACGGTTTCAAAGCACCGAAGAGCTCGTGCGCGCGATAGAGGCGGACAGCGCAGCCATTCGTGGGCTGTTGCGTGCGCCGGAGCACGCACTTGCCAAAACATCTCATCTCCAGTCTATTATGACCATTATCGGGCAAGCGAAAGCCAGAATGGGCGCCCAACACATCGACCAATGGCAGGATGGCTATCCGAACGAGGAATCCATCATCACGGACATAAACAAAAAACAAGGGCATGTCTTCGTAAAAGACCACCAGGTGGTAGCTTACGCTGCAATCGTTCACGGCAAAGATCCGTACTACGAAAACATTGACGGACAATGGCTTACCAACAACAATTACATCACCGTCCACCGCATAGCCATACATAACGACTTCCTGCATCGCGGGTATGCGGACCACATCATCCGCTACGCGGAAAAGTATGCCAAAAAGCAGGGCATCCCTTCGTTCCGCATCGACACACACCACGACAACCTCTTCATGCGGAATCTCATCCGCAACAACGGATTCACCTATTGCGGCATCGTGCAAGTGCGCGACGGGGAGCGGTTGGCGTATGAAAAACCACTGTTATAGACACAAGCACCCGAATCAGGACCATGCGAAAAATCATAGCCACACTCGTTTTCATAACCTTTTGCACCATAACCATGGCGCAGAAAACACCTCTGGCATATTATGACAGTTTGGATAATGGCAAAACATACACCTCGCTTCAAGAAGCGTTGAAAGAGCCTCAAAATGTTTATCGGCTGAAACTCACCAAACTGGACAACCGCGATTCATTGCCCGAAGAATTGTTTTCACTGACCGAACTCAGGGAACTTACCGTGAAAGGATGCAAATTATGTGTACTAAACCAAAATATAAACAAATTGGCCAAACTCGAATCGCTGAATCTGGACAAAAACAAACTAGTAAGATTGCCTGAAACCATCGGCAATTTACAAAAACTGAAATTCTTGTGCGTCAGCCGGAACCTTATGGAAACATTCCCGGAATCCATCTCGAAGATGACCGAGCTCACTTATATTGACGCATGGGACAATCCCCTTTATATTTTACCCGAAAGCATAAAATCACTACAAAAAACGCTCAAAACATTGGATTTAAGGCAAATTCCGCTCACAAAATCGGAATTTAAAGCCATGCAAGAGCTGCTTCCCTTCACAGAAATCTTATTTACCGATATCTGCGAATGCGAAAACCGAAGGGACCACAACTAATCTGAATTGTTGATAACTTTTTCATCCAAATCACTCGGATTATAATTTTTAAAACAATCCAAGTAAGTTATTTTTATATATTTGCAGCGTTTTAATTTAATCGCTTTTAAAGATGAAAACCAAGTACATCGACCTGATCCAGCAAACCTACGAATTTCCGCAGGAAGAGTTTAATGTGGAAGACAACGAACTGTTATTCAATGATGTGCCCCTCATGGACATCATCAAACAGTACGGAACACCGTTGAAAATCACCTATCTGCCCAAGATTTCCGAGAACATTCAGAAAGCTAAAAGGTGGTTCAATGTGGCTATCGCCAAGTCCGATTACAAGAGTTCGTACCACTATTGCTATTGCACCAAAAGCAATCACTTTGAATTTGTCTTATCCGAAGTGCTGAAAAACGATGTGCACTTGGAGACATCATCGGCATTTGATCTGAATCTGATTGAAACGCTTTACGAGAGCGGCCAATTCCAGAAAGACAACTATATTATATGTAATGGTTTCAAGAAACAGCCCTACATTGACAATATTTCCATGATGTTGGAGAAGGGATTTGTGAACACCATGCCCGTACTGGACAGCAAGAAAGAATTTGATCTGCTTGACAAAAACATCCAGACCAAATGCAAAGTCGGCATCCGCATCGCTTCGGAGGAGGAACCGCGCTTCGAATTCTACACCTCCCGATTGGGTATCCGTTACAATGACATCGTTCCATTCTATCGGGACAAGATCAAGAACAACCCGAAATTCGAATTGAAGATGCTGCATTTCTTCATCAACACAGGCATCCAGGACACCGCATATTACTGGAACGAGTTGACCAAGTGCGTGAACATCTATTGTGAGCTCAAAAAGATAGCACCCGAGTTGGACTCCCTGAACATTGGCGGCGGGTTCCCCATCAAGAACTCGCTCTCGTTCGATTACGATTACGAATACATGGCGGAAGAGATCGTGTCACAAATCAAAACCATCTGCAACCGAGAAGGTGTGGAGGAGCCTGACATTTTCACCGAGTTCGGATCCTACACCGTGGGCGAAGCCAGCGCGGTGCTTTTCTCTGTGCTGCAGCAGAAGCGCCAAAACGACCGCGAGTTGTGGAACATGATCGACAGTTCCTTCATGACTACCCTACCCGACACTTGGGCTATCAACCAGCAGTTCATCATCCTGGCCATCAACAACTGGGACAAGGCCTACGAGCGTGTGTTCCTGGGCGGGCTCACCTGCGACAGCCACGACTACTACAATTCCGAATCGCACCTCAACGCCGTGTTCCTCCCGCAAATCAACTCCGAGAACTACCCTCAAAGCGACAGTCCGGAAGACATCCAGTACATCGGACTCTTCAACACGGGGGCCTACCAAGACGCGCTTGGCGGATACGGCGGCATACAGCATTGCATGACTCCCGCTCCGAAACACATCATCATTTACCGCGACGAAGAGGACGAAATCTGCACCAAACTGTTCGCTAAAGAGCAGAGTTACAAGTCGATGCTGAAAATTTTGGGTTATTAGTCCGCACATCGAAAAATTTCCTATTTTTGCAGCGGGTAAGTCTTGTACGATCTGCTCCCTTCTAACTCCCCCAGGGTAGGAATACAGCAAGGGTACGTCGGTTGTAGCGATGCGATACAAGTAGCTTACCCTTCTTTTTTTTGGGTGAATGGTGAATGGTGAATGGTGAATGGTGAATGGTGAACGGTGAACGGTGAACGGTAAACGGTGAACGGTAAACGGTGAACGGTAAACGGTGAACGGTAAACGGTGAACCTTGAACCTTGTACCTTGAACCCTGTACCTTTTGAATCACGATAATCATCGACTATGTTGTTGAAAATATATCCGGAAAATCCGAGCCAGAGGGCGATTGACCAGGTGGTGAAATGCCTCCAGGACGGGGGTATCATCATCTACCCCACCGATACTATATATGGTATCGGTTGCGACATCTTCAAACCCAAAAGCGTGGAACGAATCACGGAAATATTGGGTGACAAGAAGAAGAAAAACGCCATGACCTTCATCTGCTCCGACCTGAGCAACCTCTCTGACTACACGAAGCCCATCCCCAACAACATTTTCAAAGTGATGAAAAAAGTGCTCCCGGGACCGTTCACATTCATCCTGGAAGCCAACAATAATGTGCCCAAATTGTTGCAAAGCAACAAGAAAACTGTCGGCATCCGCGTGCCCAACAACAACATCATCCGCGAGATTGTGCGCCAATTGGGGCACCCCATCCTCTCCACTTCCGTGAAAGACGACGATGAAGTTATTGAGTACACCACCGATCCCGAACTTATCCACGAGAAGTACGACCGTATGGTGGACATCGTCATTGACGGCGGCTACGGCGACAACACGCCCTCCACGGTGGCGGATTGCACCAGCGGCGACATCGAGATCGTGCGTGAAGGCAAGGGCGACATCTCCATTCTGCAATAAAAAAGCGGTCCGCGAAGCCTTCACGAACCGCTGAAATCGTCAATTTTCCACAGCTAAGCTAATTTCCTTGGGTTTTATGAGCCCATAGTATTCTCTCCCCAATGCACCAATAAGGCACCATTGTTCCCATACGACCACAAGGCTTCATGCTCGTAATACTGCAAAATGGCATAGTGTGTGGATATGTCCTGACCAGCCTTCACCGTAAACTTCACATTCACGTTTTCAGTTTTATACTCTGGTGAACCAATGGGTTCTCCATTGTACACGACAATATTCATATTTCCCTCATTCCAAATGTCCTGGCCGTCGCAAAATAACGGATCTTCAATGTTGAAATACAGTGCAACCACATTGGATACATTATCATTAACGGGATAAGCATATCTGGCAAATTCAAAGCAGCCGTGTCCACTGATGTAGTAGCCGCCTTCACGAAGATCGTGAATGACAGAATGATCTGCGGTGCTCAAAGTAACTGACAAGTGAGGTACGGGACCACCGTCCAGGTACTCGCCCGGCTCCCAATCATTGATGCTCACCTTCCATTGTCCTTGCGCCAGACACGAGACAGTAGCCGTCACGGAAGAGGATGAAAAGTCATACATTGCATTGTATGCATTGTATCCAGGGCTCGCAACCGGCATATAATTCGACACCCGTTCTTTTTCCGTCACCGTCCATGCGGCACCGGGCTCCGAGAGGAGTTTGTTCTGAGTCTCAATAGTATATATTTCCTTGTATTGATGGAGAATAGACCACGAGCCGTTGCCGTTGTCGCGGAGGACATAGTCCTTGAAATAGAGGTGAGCCACAGAATCGCGCGCACTTTCGGGTGCGGAGAGCCAGGCGTTGAGGTTAAACGCCACATTGGCAAAGCGCATCTGGGTATTGCTATAACCGTATCTCCAATACATGAACATCTGGTAGGCTTTCTGGGTGCCGGACTGGTCCAAACGGTCGGACTCTTCCACCACACAGCTATTGAACGACATCGCTGCCAGCAGACAAGTTGCTATAACAAAGGTTATTCTTTTCATATTCTTGAAATTCTAATCGTTAATCATTCTTTTTTGCATTGAAACGGTATCCGATACCTGCCGTAATGAAGCCCTTGTAGCCCCACCCGACTTCCGTATAGCCGAAGAACTTGCGTCCTGCCGACACGCCAAATGCTGTCACCTGCAACGTGGGATGGAAATAGACGTCCGTTACCCCGTTCTCTTTCTCAAAGTTGAGCAGGAAGCCTGTGGAAATGCCGGAATAGAGCGTTACATATTTTTTATTGAGATAGGAGAAGCGCACAGTGGGCAAAAAGGCGATTTGCGTCTCGGTGTGGTTGTACAGGAAACTGTCGTCGCGCGCGTCGAACACCTTGCCGAAAACGCCCATATAGGACACAGAGCCACCTAGCCACAGGAAATTGCGCAGTCGGTACATGTATCCTACAGAAATCGGACATGTGGCAATGTAGTTGGAATGATACGTGCCGGGATCAAACCAGTCTCCGAGATTATTGCCCTGATAACGATCCGGGTGGCACCATATCAGCTTGTCCCAAATGCTTCCCCGTTGGATGTTGGCAAATGCCGGATCGCCGATGCCAATACTGAACTCATTGCGCGGGAACACCTGGCGCCAGTCCTGTTCCTCCTCTTGGGCGAAAGTAAAGGAAACCATACAAAAGAGCAGAACGCTCAATAAACCAATTTTTCTCATAAGACGAAAAGTTACAATTATAAAAATATAACGAACGATTTCTTGAAAAATTGTATTTCAAGTCAGATTCGGAAGAAAAAAAAATCAGAAAGCCACGCCGATGCGGAAACCAGCGGTGAAAGCCAATGGGGTGCTTTGGGGCATGTGCATGAATCCGTGGTAGTAATTGTATTGGTTTCCCGTACCAAAACCGAGGCCCATGCCCGCATACGCGTCAAACAGGAACCACCGGAGCACCAGCTGGTACCCGCATTCGCCCAACAAGGCATACTGGCGCGTTCGGAGCATTTCACTCTTATCATCCAACCATGCCACTTTGTCTTTATATTTGAAGATAGCAGCGATTAATTCCGGTTTCAGATAAAAACCGCCGAGCCAGCTTGGTGAATTCTTCTGCGGAATGACTCTCCATTTGAATGCCGCTTTCACCAACACGCCTTGGGATTTCAGGTGATGAACCCAGTCCCATCCCCAACCGATAGCGCCGATTGTCAGTTCTGCGGAATATGCGGGCGAAAAAGCTCTTTCGTAGGTGATTCGTGTGGAACCGCTTCCCAAAGACAGCAAGGTGATTTTGATATCATTTTTCGTGCACTTGCGCACAGTATCCTGCGCACCCGCGCCTCCCACGATCAAAAGCAGCGCAGTCAGGACGAAAAATGCCTTTAGTATCTTCATATTCGGGTTCAACATTATAGCAACCTGTATTAAGGTTATTTTTGGGGTGCAAAGGTAAAAAAAAGTCCTATAGATTCAACTCTTTTTACTATCTTTGCAGCCGTTTAATCCGAATATCTAACTTAAAAAAATAACATTATTATGAAAGAAACCGTTTACAGAGCGACACACGAGAAACTCGGTGCCAAAATGGAAGAGTTTGCCGGCTTTTACATGCCGATCCAGTACGACAGCATCACCAACGAGCACTTGCAGGTGCGCAACAAAGTGGGTGTTTTTGATGTCTCCCACATGGGTGAGTTCACCGTGAAGGGACCGAAGGCGCTGGCATTGCTGCAACACATCACCACCAACGATGTGGCTGCCCTTTATCCGGGCAAGGTGCAATACAGCTGCTTCCCCAACGGCAAGGGTGGTATCGTGGATGACCTTCTGGTTTACAATCTGCACGACGAGGACTATCTGTTAGTGGTGAACGCCGCCAACATCGACAAGGACTGGGCATGGGTTGTGGAGCAGAACAAGAATTTCGGTGCTGAGATTGAGAACATCTCCGACAACATCTCCCAATTGGCCGTTCAGGGTCCTTTGGCGCTCAAGGCCATGCAGAAACTGACCGATGCCAATGTGATTGACATGGAGTATTACACCAACAAGATCATCAAGTTTGCCGGTTTCGACAACATCCTCTTCTCCACCACGGGTTACACGGGATCTGGCGGTTGCGAGATCTATTTCCCGAACGAGGTTGCCATGCAGATTTGGGACGCTGTGTTTGAGGCGGGCGCTGAATTCGACATCAAGCCGATCGGTTTGGGCGCGCGCGACACGCTGCGTCTGGAAATGGGCTTCTGCCTCTACGGCCACGAGATTGACGACACCATCTCCCCCATCGAGGCCGGTTTGGGCTGGATTACCAAGTTTGTGGACGGCAAGGACTTTATTGACCGCAAGTTCATGGAAGACCTGAAGGCCAACGGTGTAACGCGCAGAATTGCCGGTTTCGAGCTCATCGACCGCGGCATTCCGAGAAACGGTTACGAGGTGTGCGACGCTGAGGGCAACCTCATCGGCGAAGTTCGCTCCGGCACCTTCGGACCGTCCGTCAATAAGGGCATCGGCACCGCGCTGATCAAGAAAGAGTTTGCCAAATCCGGCACGGAAATCTTCATCAAGGTGCGCAACCGCCTGCTGAAGGCCGTCACCGTGAAGATGCCGTTCTACAAAGCGGAGTAACAATGTTTTTTTTCGTAAAACACCAAAAGGGGCGCCACGATGTGGCGCCTTTTTGTTTTGGTTCTTCCTACCAATATTGATTCCCTTCGGGGATAAATCTCTGTAGGGATTCGTGTCGGTGTGCCCGCAGAACCCCGTCAGGGGTTCCATCAACATTTCCCCACCACAACCGCCACCCCCGCCACGAAGAACGGCAGCAGGAAGAAGATGACGGCGTAGCCGAGGGCGTTGCCCACGCGGTTGTCGAAGAGTTGCACCCGCGATTTGGTCCAGAAGAATTTCGGGGGAACGTCCAGTGCCTCCCAGGTGCATATTGGATTTGTATTTGTCACTCAAATAGTGGGTACTGCGGGGCGGAAAAAGCAATATCTTTGCGGAAATGCCAAAAACAGACAGGTGTAATTTTGCGGAAATGACATTTTTTCAATGCAAACATTTTGCGCCTTTGAAAAATATAGTATTTTTGCATCGGTTTTAAAAGTAGGATTGTTATGATATTTAAACGGAAACTGTATCAGGAAATGCTTCGATGGAAGACGGAGCGAAACGGACGGAGCGCCCTTCTTGTCAAAGGTGCACGGCGTGTGGGAAAGTCCACATTAGTGGAACAATTTGCAAAACACGAGTACAAATCTTACATTCTACTTGATTTCAATCGTATCAAACCTGAAATCAACGAACTTTTCAGTGATTTAAGTGACCTTGACTTTTTTTTCATGCGCCTTCAGTCGGAGACCAATGTCACATTGCATGAACGACAGAGTGTAATTGTCTTCGATGAGGTGCAAAAGCAACCGTTGGCGCGGCAAGGCATCAAGTATTTTGTACAGGACGGACGATATGATTTTATAGAGACCGGTTCCCTTCTCACTCTAAAAAAAAATGTTAAAAACATTGTCATTCCGAGCGAAGAGACCCGTCTCACCCTTCATCCCATGGATTTGGATGAATTCTTGTGGGCTACGGGAAAGGATTCTGTCCCCGACTTTCTGCGTAAATTTTATGAAATGCAAAAGCCGTTAGGCTCTACGCACCGATCTTTTATGCGCGAGATGAGGCTTTATATGTTGGTTGGGGGAATGCCTCAGGCTGTGGATGCTTATATCAACAGTCACAATATGCAGAGCGTGGATGAGGTGAAACGTGAGATTGTCCAGCTTTACGACGATGATTTTCGTAAAATTGACCCATCAGGAAGAGCATCTCGATTGTTTTTCAACATTCCGGGGCAACTGGCCTTGAATGCTTCCCGCTATAAGATATCTTCCGCGATTGATCGAAAGACAGACTCTGTGGACACCATTATTGCAGACATGGAGGACAGCCAATGCGTGACCCTCGCCTATCATGCGAACGACCCTAATGTGGGACTGGGATTAAGCAAAGATATGGACTACTATAAAATGTTTGTGGCAGACACAGGACTATTTGTCACATTGGCATTTTGGGGAAAGACCTATACGGAAAACCTCGTCTACAACAAGCTTCTATCAGACAAGCTGACTGCCAATCTCGGATATGTGTATGAAAATATGGTCGCTCAGATGCTTTGCGCATCAGGCAACTCCTTATATTACTACACTTTCCCTGACGGGAACAACCATAACTATGAGGTTGATTTCCTCATCTCCCGTGGCAACAAGATTGTGCCAATTGAGGTGAAATCATCTGGATACAAAACCCATAAATCGCTGGATGTCTTCTGGAAGCGATATTCTTCCCGGATAAGCGACCGTATCCTGCTATATACCAAGGACTATTGCAGGGATGGGGCCACAATATGCCTGCCAGTCTATTTCACACCTTTTTTATGATAATACATTGTCACAATCTCCCCACCACGCACGCCACCCCCGCCACGAAGAACGGCATCTGGAAGAGGATGATGGCGTAACCAAAGGACACCAGCGAGGACATACACATGTGTTCCGACACCAATGTCATTGTGGCCGATTTCCGATATGACATCCAACATGCAACCCCTAACGGGGTTGTGCGGAACATCGTGGGAACCGCACCGAGCTACAGGTAGGGAACCCCTGACGGGGTTCATGGGAATGACGGAACTTGCCCGCCATCATCCCCATAGGGGATCAATCTCTGTAGGGATTCGTGTCGGTGCGCCCGCAGAACCCCGTCAGGGGTTCCATCACCATTTCCCCATCACGCACGCCACCCCCGCCACGAAGAACGGCAGCAGGAAGAGGATGGCGGCGTAGCCGAGGGCGTTGCCCACGCGATTGTCGAAGAGCTGCACCCACGATTTGGTCTGGAAGAATTTCGGGGGAACGTCCAACGCCCAATTCGTGAACCCGAGGATGAACCCCGCGAGCGCGAGCCCGCCCGCGAGAACATAGACGTGAGTTCCGCGATGGCGATGGCATTGTGGCCAATTTCCGACATGACATCCAACATGCAACCCCTACGGGGTTGTGCGGAACATCGTGGGAACCGCACCGAGCTACAGGTAGGGAACCCCAGACGGGGTTCATGGGAATGACGGAACGTGCCCGCCATCATCCCCGTAGGGGATCAATCTCTGTAGGGATTCGTGTCGGTGCGCCCGCAGAACCCCGTCAGGGGTTCCATCAACATTTCCCCACCACAACCACCACAACCACCACAACCACCACGAAGAACGGCAGCAGGAAGAGGATGACGGCGCAGCCGAAGGCGTTGCCCACGCGGTTGTCGAAAAGTTGCACCCGCGATTGGGGCCGGAAGAATTTGGGCGGCACGTCCAACGCCCAATTGGTGAACCCGAGGACGAACCCCGCGAGCGCGAGCCCGCCCGCAAGGATATAGACATACGTCCCGATGCCGATGTCGCCGTAGGCGAGTTCCGACAGCAGAACTAACAGCCCGATGACATTCGTGATGGGCGCGATTTTTTGGATGAGCCAGAGGAGGGCGGTCATAATAATTGGGAATTTACCATCATTTTGCAGTTTTCAACAGTTGCATCACCGTTTTGACCCCATCAATCGTCACTTTGTTTCCATCGACGGCGGCCAAAATAAAGATGTAGTCATCGTTTCTTTCGGCAAAGTCTTCGCAACAGGTGATTTCCACCACCTCGTAATCCCAACCCATGTCCTTCACCGCAATTTCCGCAACGGATCCGACCAACGACAACAACAGCGGGACACCACCATCCTTGTCGAAGAGCGTGACGGCCCACGTTGTGAACTGCTCGTCTTCATCGATGCGAAATGTCCAACCATGCTTTTTCAGCAACTCTAAGAGCTGGACATTCAACTTGCCACACGGTCCAGCGTTTTCTAGGATTGTACTCATTAAAGTATCATAATTGTTTTACTGTCCAACCGTTGGCATTTATGATTTTAAAGGGCCTGCCAAAGCCGCTTCTCCATTTACAACCAGTCTGCTTCAAGAAATCATCAGCGGAAATACCGTTTGATTCGTTTGATTCAACTACAAAGCTCCATTCTTCACTGGAACTTCTGACAGTGCTCCCGTCGGGCTTTTCTATCCACTGCAATGCAGACAATCCCTTTCCTGTTACTAAAAGTTTATATCTCATGATAATACGATTTTAAGTTGCCTACTCTTTTATGGATTTTCGGCTTCCTCCGCAATGTGTTACAAAATCAAAGCCATACACTCAAAAAAGAATGTATGGCTCGTTCAAATTACGATATCTTCTCAATGTTCCAGTAGTAGCTGGTCAACATTTTTAACGCTTCAGGATCAGTGAAACCGACACGTATCAGAGCTTCTTTCACCTCCTCGGGTGTTGGAGAAAGTCTTTGGTAGGAGACAACTTGCAAAATAAACCCTTGGGGGAATTTTGAAATAGCAGTTAACTTAGGTGTCAGTCTATAAAGATGCATGTCTTCTGTTTGTTTGTAATTAGCCTACTCTGTTCAGGATTTTCGGTATCTTCCACTGAAATGCCCTTTGACATGCGGCTACTCAATGTCCACGTACACTTCCTTGAAACCAAACGCCTTGAACAGTTCTGTTAGTTGTTTTTTGCCGGATTCCCTTGCTTTATCGAGAATCCCGTCCTTTAGGGCATCTTCTTCAATACGTTTTTGGGCCTTCGCGATAGCTCTGTTAAAAACTTTTTCGTTATTGGCCTTTTGTCCTTCAATGAATTTAATGTCATTGGGATTGATGGCAAAAGTAAAAATCTTGACATCGGGCAAAACAATGGATAATGTCGTGTCGTGTTCAATCGTGATGTTTTCTTCGCCAAACTCTTTTAGATCGAAACCGGCGCGAACTTTCCCGTTGGCGATAATTATAAGAGAATCTTTCTTTTTGATAGGCTCACTTTGAATTATCTCCTCGTAGAAGCACGCGGTGGAGAGTTCCTGTATGCTTTTGATGTTTTTAACCACGGTAGGTGTGTCCATGATTGATACCTTGTTCAAATATTTGTTGAGATACCCAGCTTTATATACATAAAAACCAGCACCCGCCAACAAGGCTACGATAATAGCTCCAATTATTAAATTTTTCATAACTTTTCGTATTTTATTTGGATACCACTTTCATTAAATCCCAATTCTACTAATAATGTTCTAAAAAAGGCCTCCGCATTCTTTTTTGCTTCTTCGTATGCGCCCATTTTAGGGATGTCCTTCTCTATGCTCTCTTGACCTAATTGTTTGATTTTTAGACGTTCATCATTTGTATATTTGGATCGGACTCCTGTTTTTTTCTCATAGGCGACTTTGATTTTATTGACGGGCATAAGTATTTGATACGTTGGTTCGGGCAAAGTGAGTTCTATTGACTTATTGTTCTCATCGATGTTTGCTTTGAGCTTTTTCAAATCAAAACCGACTTTAAAAGTGGCCATGCAGTTGTATATGATTTTGCGATCTCCGTACCATTTTGAGTCTTCATCGGAGGCGATAACTTTGGTTACGGTATATTCTACGCAACTCAATTCCGACATTTCCTTTATTTCAGGCAACCTTTTATTGAACTTTTCCTGTAAGGTCTCCTTCTTAAACGGGTTCACACCCGAGATTTTCTCGCACGAAACATTCAACAGCATTGCCAAAACTGTTATTATGTAAACGAATTTTCTCATAATCTTGATAATTAATGAAAAGAGTCAAGGTGTCAGTGCAACAACCTTGACTCACCAAAATAAAATGTTAATCTTGGGCACCCACGGCTTTTTCGTAAATGTCCACAATCTCATAGCGGAAATCAGACAAACGCTTGACTTCCATCGTAGTGTCAATTTTGTCCTCGATTGTTCCCAAATATTCGATATAGCAGTTTCTCACATTCTCAAACAAAGCGGGATTGTTGGATAATTTTTTGAGGACAGTGTTTGTGAGGGAAAACTTGGATCTGCCCATGCTGATGTCCACGATTGCATTTACGATGCTTTCTGACATGACAATAATTTTTTTCTCATCCATGATGTGAATTTTTTAAGTGAATAATATTTGTTGATTTATTGCAATACAATGATTTGTGTTCTTCTGTTTACTTCGTTGTTGCCGGCTTCAAGCGGTTCGCTACTGCCCTTGCCTTCGTATTCCAGGCGATCGGGACTGATGCCGCGGGCGACCAAGAAGTCCACCACTGCTTTGGCCCGCTTCTCGGAAAGCTTCTGGTTGAATGCAGGACTGCCCTCTTCGGAAGTGTGACCAACAATCTTCAGTCTGACATCCGGTTGTTTCTCCAGAATCTTCACAAGGTCGTGCAAGACAAATTTTGCGTCATCGTTCAAGTCGGCTTTGCCGGATTTGAACTTGGCGGCATTGAAATTCTTCTCGATTTCCTCAATCTTTTCCTTGAAAACCGTTACAGTGACAGTGTCGTGGATTAGGACCTCTTTCTCGACCTCCACTTCGTATGGAACTTCGACTTCCACTTCTTGTACTTGGATTTCGGCCTCTTTGGTGTAGCGACCTAAGAAAAAGGCACCTACAGCCGTGCCTGCCAATAACAGCAACAGCAGCCACATCCACCACGGAATCCGTGTTCGGGGTTCATCATCTTTTTCATAGCTTTTTTCCATTTTCGTCTCTTTTTTCTTATTATTACTTGATTTGTCCTTATCTGACGATGTTTGTTCCTTCGGAGGAATTGGAGGAACCGGGGTCTGGACTTGGGCTTTTGCCTCCTCTTGCTTTTTCTCTTGAGGTTCAACTTTTTTTCCTTCAGCCACACATTCAAGACGGAAGCCGCACTTGTCATACTTTTCACCGAATTCGAAATTTGCCAGCTCAATCCCGAATTGTTTGGCGTGGTCGGACAAACGTTCAAGACTTGAACTTGACCACCGAGAGGCGACAGCCACTTTTGAACCGTCACTCATACAGAGCAGTTCTTTATCTTCTCTGAAATAGTCTTGCCATTTAGGCTCATCCACCATCTTTTCTATGGGGATGAACAGCCGTTTCACGCCGGAATCTGGGTTCAACTTTTCAGGAAACGTTTTGCACAAGTCTTTCAACGTGGTTTGCGGAAACATTTTCAGGTACGCGTGCAGAATGCCGAGTGCCATTCTGTTTTGCGTGTTGCTATATACCCGTATTGTCGAGTATGTCACATTTGAGTCTGTGGGGTTATTATTCATATTCTTCTCGTTATTATATGTCTGTTCTGTTTTCCATGCCCTGAACAGGAATCCTTTTTTCGTTAAACAACTACGAGACAGTAACTGAAGTCGGCGCGACTGCGAGGATTGCTGTGCAATCCAATTGGAGTCCATTGTATATCATACGTTCCAGCAAGAGTAAAGCCAAGATGGGCATTAGCAATTTTACTGTTGTTATTTTGCCAATCCAAAGGACCAGAAACATTTGTCCTGCCATCTTTCATGTGAAAGTCATAGTAGTTAACATGGGGGTCGTTTGTATTGTTAATATAGGCTGGATCATTGGTCACAAAAAGAGCGATACCGTTTCGCACAGCTGCAAAGGTGTTTAGTACCAATTCCAGTCGATAAATGTCCTTCCAAAACCCATACCTTCCGAGGTCCTGTGCTCCTTGGTCGCAAAGAATATCCACATTGTTTACAAGTTGGTTGAATATAGTTGTAGCTGTATTCAGCCTACGCGTCTTATATTTTATTTCGATAGGTACGAACTCGTGCTCGTCGTACACCACTATGTCGATATACATTTCCTGAGGATTTCCAAATCTGTTTCTCCATGGATAATATCCTTTCAAGAGTCCCGTAGGAACGTGATACTCGTAGAGCAACTTGTACCCTTTGCTTTCTAGATATATTGCTAAAAGCATTTGTAAATGTAGCTCGTTGTTTATTGTTGTGGACGAATTCCCTAAACTCTTCAAATAGAGTTCTATATCAGTTGTGACTTTCTTTACAAAATTTGTTTTTGCCATAATTTTTATTTGTTAATCTAAATTCTATATTTACAAGCATAGTCAATTTTCCACCCGCATAATAAAAACTTTCCCGTCAAACCGCCATAACCCATTTTGACCCATTTTAATGGGCTGTGCGCTTCATGGGATGGCGCTTTCCTTCCCGTTCTTATCAAGAGGCAAAAATATACAATATATAACTATGACTATCAGATATTTAGCAAAGTATTGCTTGGCGGATTGCAAAGAATTAATGGGCGGATGCAGCGGGATGTTCTGCTTTTGCAGTTTGAACTATAAAAATAGTGGAGATTTTTGCAGTTTAAAATATAAATTGCTCTTTTGACAGCGTCCTGGCTATGGCTCTTCTTCGTTGCATCTGTTGGCGTGTTCTCGTGATTTTCCGGAGGAGATTCCGCTCGCTCACTGCGTTCGCGGCGGAATGGTGCGCCCCCCCGTATGAGACCAAGGGGGAGAAGATGGGCGGCAGGGAAAAACTGCCGTTGTCTGATGTTTCACGATCGCCGCCCATCTTCTCCCCTATTTCCCAGTATGCGGCGCACCATTCCGCCAGTGACGATAGGAACTGGCGGAATCTCCTACGTTCAAAGACAAATTTCCACAAAAATGTATGAGTCTGACTTGCGAAACTTGAGCTTCTTAGCATTAACTGAATGGAAGTCGGCCACGGCAACCGCATCCCGCTCTGGATGTTCGGACTGCTGTATTAACGGCGGCATGGTAAAATATCGCAGTCTGGATGTCAGGAAAACAGTAAAATATCGCAGTCTGAGGGTGTGAAAAATGGTAAAATATCGCAGTCTGAAAAAAATCAGTATTTTTGCACCGTCATTTTGGTTAGAGGAAATGACGTTAAGAACAAGCGTTATCAGTTGCTTGGAAGAAACAAAAAACAGTCGATATGATAGACAAAAGAACACTGGAATTCATACTTACCGACCAACAAGAAGAATTGGAAGAGAAAGCCCAAGATGAACTGTGCCAAAGGAAAGAGGTCGTTCTTATTGACACCAAAAGTTCACAGGCACAAGTGGTTATCGGCGTACGGCGTAGCGGCAAGTCAACCCTTTGCTACCAGGCCTTGCGAGATGCTGGGGTGAAATATGCGTATGCCGATTTTGATGATGAACGACTGTACGGGCTTGTGGCTATTCAGTTGAACGATGTGCTGGAGGTTCTATATAAGATATACGGGGACTTCAACTACCTTTTTCTTGACGAAATTCAAAATGTGGAAGGCTGGCACCTGTTTGTAAACCGGATGCTTCGGAAAAAAATGCATGTTGTCATCACAGGGTCGAATGCCAAGCTGCTGAGCGGTGAATTGGCCACACACCTTTCGGGAAGGAACAAGGAGATTTCACTTTACCCGTTCTCCTTCAAGGAGTTCTGCACAATGAAACAGGTTGATACCGAACGTATGACCACCAAGGCAGAGGCGTTCCGAAGAGCGGCTTTCGACGAATATATGAAACAGGGGGGATTCCCTGAACTTTTTTCTGTCGAAGACAAAAAAGCTTACGTCAACACACTCGTTGACAACATTTTGAAACGCGATATTGAGCAACGTTACAAGATTTCCTATAAAGCCGCTTTTGAAAATATGGCGCACCATCTGCTGAACGTTTCGCCGACAATGGTGGTTTCAACGGATCTTGCCAACACCTTTCACATAAAATCGGAACACACCGCCAAGAATTACGTGGGGTACTTGAAACAGGCATACCTGTTGATTGGGGTGAGGAAATATTCCCAAAAAAGCAAGGTGAGAGCAGTGCAAGAAAAGGTCTATGCCATTGATGTTGCCATGATGGACCAGCGCGAAAACGCCTTTGCGGGCGAGAACCTCGGTCATCGGCTTGAGACTATCGTTTTGATACATCTGTTTAGGAAATGCAAAATGGAAGACATGGATGTCTATTATCTGAACGACCGTTATGGCGAATGTGATTTTGTCATTTGCAAGGGGAACACGGTTGTTCAAGCGATACAAGTGTCTTATGACATCAGTGCAGAGAAAACACGGAAACGAGAAATCAACGGGCTTCTGCTTGCGGCTAAACACACCAAATGCACCGATTTGGTGTTGCTCACAGACCACGAAAGCGACACCGTAGCGGAAGGCGGACATCAGATAAAGATACAGCCCGTTTACGATTGGTGCCTCGAATTGGGGTTATGATTACTTAACATTCCCCCATCCCGTTTATATATTCCCCAGGCTGCTCCTGCTGCTCGCGGTAGGAGCGGCTCAGGTCGGCGAAGAAGTCGTGGCCGAGGATTTGGGCGAGCTTCATCAGGGTGTTCGTGTCAATCCACTGGCGGGATAAGATGAGATAGATGTTGTTGCGATGGCAGCCTAACTGCTGCGCCAACCACGGCACCTTTATCCCCTTCCGGGTCACCACCCGACGGATGACTTGCCCTATGTGCAGACCCTCTTTGCTCATCGTTCTACCGTTTGTAACATACAAATGGCGCGGAATATCGCTTGTCCGACTCTCGGGTTTCCACTCCCACACATCAGACAAACATTCCACGCCGTTACAAACGGCTTGCGGAATCTGTCCTTGATGTGTGTAGCCACCGATTCAACGGAGGACGTGTGGAAATTGAGAGTCAAGGATAGCTGCAAACGCTATTATATATGTTCGATTGTTACTTTTTTTCTACTATATTTTATATTATTTTGGTGACACTAACTAACGGGACGAAAGTCTCCCCGTTCTTTTCAAACCGCAAAACTACATTTTTTTTGGATATGTTGCAATGGTTCAAAACACTCCGACTTCGTGTTCCTGCATGCGAATGTGTTCGAGCGCCCCACTATTCCCTACTCCACCACCACTTTCCTCGACTCTGAGGAAGCGTTAGCCGTATAAGCTCTCAAAATGTAGATACCTGACGGCAGATGCGAGACCGACAAGGTGCAGCGGTTTTCATTCACATTGGATTCCGAAACAGCCAAGCGACCGACGGCATCATACAATTCCACACGATTGATGCCTTCCCCTTCAATGGAAATGATATTGTGAGCAGGATTCGGCCACACTTTCAACACTTCTGCTGGCTGGACATCCTCCACACCTGTATTCAGAAAATGCACATGGAAGGTGAGCTGGTTGCCGTTCTCTTGAATGTTGGTGATCTCAAAACTCGGTTCCGGCGTACCGTCCGTCAGATAAGGATGGGGATCGGTAGTGGGTCCAAATGAGGTACGCCCCGACTCTTGGCTGAAATGTGCGTCATAAAGGCGGCCGTTAACCGTGTCAATCGCGCTGCCGGGACGGAAAATCCAGTATTGGTGCGCCTGCGTATAAAAGTCGAAAAAGGCATTGGCGAACATGCCATTGTAATCCAACGGCACCGCGTCGTTCCAACGGGCGGCCACAAGCCCAATGCCCGGCACACCATAGTCAAACAAGTCAAGATAACTGCGGTACTCAAACACAAACCATTGTGTCGGGTCAATGCTCGACTTGATGTAATAGCAGTTCTGTGACGGGCTCGAACCCACACTATACAGGGTATAATCCCCATCTTCGGTGATCTCTATCGGGTCGTCCGACACATGCAGAATCTTATTCTTGTATATGGCTGCGGTATGATTGGGCCAGGAGTTGTCTTCCATCATGTCCCAGCTGCCAGCCGGCCGCACATTGGTATAGTGCGTATAGTGATACAGATCCGGCAAATCCAGAGAATGTCCCATCTCATGGCGGAAGACATTCGCGGTAAAGTATCCCGAAGAACCTTCAAATTCTAGATTGAAGGTGTTCGGGCGAACGCCATTGATGGTCGCCATATAGTCGAGCGAATCATGCGGAAAATACTCCATGTGGGGCCACAAAATGGATGCCCAAGCACCCGTGCCGCCTTTCACGACGAAGCTGATGTTATCGATGTCACCGTCGCCATCGCCGTCCAGCACGATGCTGGGGTCCACCAGATGCAGCGAGTCCACATACCTCACGATACGGCCCAGCAACAGCGCCTCGCGCATAGAGACACCCATAAACGGATTCTCGCCCTGATAACCGATGGGATTCCACGCACTGTAGGGTTCGAAATAGGCGCGAGGGAAAACATCCTGATAGGAGATGATTTGACCATTATGTATATTATTGGTATATACCGTGTTATAATGAATCTTATCATACGAGAGGGCCTTAAAGAAATTATACACGCTTAAAAAGCCATCTGTTTTCCCATTGAACATGGAATCGATGTCCGCAAACGAATGGGTAATCTCGGCGTCATCGGCAAAACGCACGAAAATCACCAGATTGGTCAGCTCAGTGGTTTCGCTTTGGGCAAAAGTGCGCGCAGGCACAAACAAGCATACTACACAGGCTATCCACACAAAAAGTCGTGACATCCAGATGGAATGATTCCTGATTCTGTTTTTCATACTTTCCATATCAATTGGTTTTAAATCCAATTTTCCCAAACGCAGACCACTATCCCTACTACCAGCGCGGCCCTGTCGCAGAAAAATTGGGCAATTATTAATAGATTATCGGGGTGCAAAAATACGCAATAATCATAACTTCGCCATATTATTTTCACCGTTCACGGGAAAGCATTATTTGATCTAAAACTTTCTTCAATCGGGGGCAATCGTTTATTTGTTCCACAAAAGTTGCTCCCGGACTACCTTTCATATAATACCATCCTTCTGTTGTTTTATAAGAAACCTCCACAAATAAGGACTGCGACAAAACAAGCATCATATACTTGGATGGCATGACCACAGTCTTAACGCCATTGGACACATTAGAAGAATCGACATAAACATCATTTTCAGGAACCACATCCAATACATTATCTAAACTATCATAGAAAGTGATTTGAACACTATCCATCTGAAAATTCTCGTAATTGGTAATGACGAAAGTGGCAAGAGGCACTTCATCATCCTTTACCATGGTAAAAATTATATTGGCAAAATGCCAAGGGGCTTGCCAAGATGTGGGTATTATGGTATAGCCCATGAGTTCCACATCTGGTGAATAGATTGTTTGCCATTCCACAAAGCGGGAGATTGACTCAGCTGAACAATCACATTGATAAATCCGGTCATCGTTTGACGCCTGCCACCAGAAATTGGACTCTGTAGCCCGCATCATCAGGGTGAATTCAAACACAGAGTCATTGGCTATGACATCTGCCATCTGGTCCAGCATCCGGCACACCTGATCCGAATGGGCTTCGACAGATTGGGTGCTATCCTCCAGAAAATAATAGACGGAATCTATCAAATTGATAAGCGAGAGGCGTTGGCTGTCATTGATTTCAAATTCCGCTGCCCAATCCCGCAGGAAATCCGGCCAGCGAACCGCCTCGGTTTCTTCAGTTGCTTTTTTTGTGGTGGTGCAAGAGGAGAGGGGGAAGAGGCAGAGGGCGAGAATTGCGAATTTGGTAAAGTTTCTATATTTCATGGCTTCTGTTATTTGGATTATTATGGCAAAGTAGTGTTTTTTCATTATACACCAGTTATTTACAACTTTCCGGAAGCGGGTAGCCGAATCGCAACTTCATCTCTTGCAAAATCAGTTGGAAAGATGCTGGCAAACGCTGCCACATTTGCTGAACAATCTCTTCTGGAATCTCCTTGTAGTATGCTTCGGCGATGCCGCCGGTGATACAGGCCAACGTGTCGCTGTCGCCGCCAAGCGACACGGCCAGCCGGACGGCATTTTCAAAATCGCTGCTATCTAGGAAGGCAATGATGGCCTCCGGCACCGTGCCTTGACAACTCTCCTCAAATTGGTAGCATGGACGGACCTCATCGCAAGTGCGGTGCAGGTCATAACCGAACTCTTCTTCGATATAGGCCTTGATTTCGTTCTTAGTCTTGCCGTTACGGGAAAGAAAGATGGCGGCAGCAGTGGCCTGTGCTCCCTTGATACCCTCTGGATGGTTGTGAGTGATGGTGGCCGAAATTTCCGCCACCCGCAGTGTCTCCTCCAAGGTGTTGAATGCCCAACCCACGGCACTTACGCGCATAGCTGATCCATTGCCCCAAGAGTTGTAGGGCTTGCGTTCACGCCCGCTGAACAACCATCGGTAAAAACTGCCTCCGTATCCACCTATCGGACAGGGGAAGTCATGAGCAATGCGCACCATAGTTTCTTCCAATACAGAATGTGTGTGGTTGCTGTCGTGCAGTAGCCAATCGGCAACGGCAATCGACATTACACTGTCATCCGTATAGATGCTACGATTACTGAAAAACGGGAAATCCGTCGTCTTGATATTGTCGAACTCATAGACAGAACCTGCGGTATCTCCAATGATTGCTCCTAACATAGTGTTGTTGTTTTTTATTAGGTATAGTAACACTCGGATTTAATTAATCCCTACTCCGAGAAGAGTATAATTGCTACGTTTAGAGTGTGATCTGATGTTCTTCTTCTTCATATTTCTCAACCTTTTTTGCTGCTTCTGCCGCATCATATACAGATTGTCTTTCGCAGTATTGTGGAAAAAGTTGAACATCCTCTGCAACCACCTTAATGGCTGCATCATATCCTATTTTATAAATCAAAAGTCCTTCTGTAGCGTCAAGTAATTGCTCATGACATTCGTTGTATGCTTTTTCATCAATCTTCAATTGGACAAAAGCTCCAATTAATAATCCAACTATCCCTGCAACTGCAATAAAGAGAATTTTTTTAATGTTTCTTTTCCTTCCTTCTTCCATAATAAATGCACTTTTTCATGTGTCGTGCACAACTTTTAATTTCGCCTACTCTATTCTCCAGTTTTCGGCATCCCTGCGTTATGGCTTGTTTGTGATTATCCCCACCTCATCCAACACCAAACTGCGGTCGAGGGGGATGTATTTCGCTTCACCGGAACGCCCCGTGATGTAGTAGTTCTTGGCCAAATCATCGCTGAACCGGCTTACAAAGGCGGAACGGATGCGGCTGCACTTTTCATTGATGGAATTGCGGGTGGAGTCAACCAGATCGTCAATGCTTTGCACCATTTTAACCGAATCATCACGATTCGATATACGGTAGTAAATCTGCAGCAACTCCTCGCGATAATCCACCAACTCTTTGAACCTCAATCCTTCGGGATGGCGCAGATAGAAAAAATAGACGACCTTGGAGAGTGTTGGCAAAGCAATTTCCATATCGTTGTAGTCGGGCAGGAAAATGCCGTAATCCTTGGTGATGCGAAGCGTGCTCAGTTTTGGGTCAGGCAATGCAATCAGTTTCTTGATGACAAAATCGGACACCCCAATCGAGCGCATTTCTTCGATTCGCTGCCGGATCTCGTCCGCCAGCACATCGATTCTCCCCCGGTCCGCGTTGTCTTTGGGGTCAACATCCACGCGCTCCCGCAAGCGGCTATAACGCAGGGGCTGTTCAATAAGCGTACTATGAAATGTATTCGAATTAGGACGAGGCACCTGTGCGATGGCGGTCAACAACTGTTCGAATTGGGCGTCGTCGCTGTACAGAAGTGGAAACAGTGTGAAAACATGGCCGTCTAAAGAGGTCTCTTCATAGCGCATCAGCATGGGTAATTCCACGATTTGCAGAGGCAATTCGGGCATTTCGTCTTCTTTGTCTATCCTGTAGGAGAGGATTTCCCGATAGGTGTCCTGAATCCACGACGGATCGGACTTCGCCTTCTCAATCCATGCGGAATCGGTTTCCGGCCAGTTGTACTCCACAATCTGGGCCAGCTTGTCCAACATTGCCGGCAAATAGGTAAACGATTCGCCCAAAATGTTGACAACCTTCTCCATATTCTTGTGAAAATACCCGTTGATCTCCTCATTCGCGCCCGCCTCGACATACAGCATCATGCCATATTGAGGCTTAAAAGGCAGGTCCCGGCTGAACAACGCCTTCTGACGATGGACTTCTTTTGGCAGTGTATCATTCATAATATGAGCACTCTTACTTGCAATTATTAACCGGCGCAAAAATACGATATTTCGGGGGTTGAGGGATGGTTTGCAAGGCTTGCAAAGAAGGGGAAGATGAGGCACGTATCCCATCATCATCCCTTACTTCGATTTTGCGGTTCTTCTTGCTGAACAATTTAAAATTTCTATATTGAAATCACATGCTTTAAAATAAGTGATTTGGCATCTTCTAACTGTCTTAGATAATGTTCCCGATTCCCTATTTGTGTATTCAAAGAAGAAACCTGTCTTTCAAGTTCTATCTTTTCGTCTCTGAGCTTTTCGTAAAGTGGGTTTTTCTTAACAAACGATTCTCTTATTTCGTCTTGCTTTTCCCAGTCAGCGTTCTCCAACCTTTTTTGCAATCTATCATATAAATAGTTGAACCGTCTTTCAACGCTATTCAATCTTTTCTCAATTGGTTTAAGCGTTTCATATAGGTCTGCGATGTATGCTTTTACAGGCATGATGGCTTTTATGATTTCTGGATATAGCCTTGCATTAATCTCCTTTATCCTGTTTATTGATAGTTCAATGCCATCATAAATCTCGGACAACTGTCGTAGACTTTTTAAAAAATGTAATGCACCTGTTATTTTCTCCATCCTATATACTAGTTTTGCTTCTTCAGGAGCAATAGTATAATATTTTACATCTTTTTCGTTAGCCATTCGTGCTGTCTTTATTCCTATATAATATCTTTCTTGCAATGAGTCATCAGGAGTTGAAATCATCAATCTTTTCTCCATCTCCTTATCTGTTAGTTTAAACAATTCTCCAATACCGTCCACCAGCGTGTTCACTTCTTGCATTATGGTTTCTTGAACAAATGCTTCTGGATTCTCAATTGCCTGTTCTACGAACCAAATAACAAAATCCATACATGTGTTCCAATTAGACCTTTGTGGGCTATATGACCTGGTGCATCTTATGATCTCATTGTAACCAGCATAAAAGTAATTCACCCAAACGCTATATGGTAATATAGGTATTCCTTTGTAAGTTACTGTCACCAACAAACTGCTTGAACTACCGTAACAGAAGTTTGTTTTTAATACAATTTCAATGTCTTCCGTGACTTTTCTGGAATAACTAAACCTTCCATGTGTCTCATTCGAGAATATAAAATAGCGTTTCTCTACGTCATATTTGACAAGAGCATCATGATAATCACTGGCAAAAACATAAGGAAGACATTTGTCTATATAGTTTAGTTTTTGTCGATAATTCCACTTGTTGAATGATCTTGCTCGATAATCACGTATCGTTTCGTTTTTCGCTAATTCTATTCTGTCTTTATATTCCTTTGCTTGTTTTCTGTATTTTGTTTCATCAAAATAAGCATAGGTGATAGGGTCAATAAAATATGCCGTCAGGGAGCCAAAGCCTAAGCAATACTCAAAATCGCCGTAATCACTGTATTGTCTCTTGAAAGTGCGGTAAATATCATCTGCTTCATACGCATCGTCTTCTAACATGCGAAAAACGTCATTTATCAGCCCTTCGTTTTTGTTGATGGGAATTTGAAGTTTCTCAATGACATCATCGTTGTTCCTAAGGGCTAATATATAGTCAAAATTTACGCCCTCATAGTACTTGTTGTTTTTTAACATTGGTTTCACAGTGATACATGTTTTAATGAGTGATGGGTTAAAAAATTACGAACTGTCAAATTATTTTTAACAATCATTAACCATATCAATTATTAATCAAAATCCAACATACAATAATTGCCTTTTTTTTGCTCCAGATCTATTGCCTCGAATAGTTTATTGGCATAGAATTCTCGTTCGTCACCAATCCCCATCCAAGTATGATGACCATCCAAATTCAAGTATTGCAATATCTCCGAATACCCCAATTCATTTTCCCAACGCTTAGGCCAAAAGTCTTGTTCCTTTGGTGACAGTTCATCCCAAAAGCCTGTGCATCCATTAGAAAAATAATAAACAAGTTCGAATAAAGCAGACTCATCTCGCATAGTTTTCCAAGAACTATCACCAACTTTCGTTTTGCACCTAAAACTCTTATTGACATTAATCAGTTTTATAAAGGAAGAACTATTATTCACTAATGTGAAAGCGGTCATAATATTTATCAATGGGTAATCTTCTTGAGGGCATTGCTTTCTATACTTATGAAGATAATAGTATAACCAGAACCCTGTCGGAATTTTTATTTTAGGATTGTTGTTGTACATGACATTCATGTAAGACAATACTGAAATGAAAGGGAACCAACCCTCTTGAGGGATTGATTTAATTAGAGATTTATTGTTCAACATTTTTTTTGCCACCGTCATCATCAGGTTACAAACATTCTGATCGCCATTGATAGAAGATAATGCATAAGTACCTCCAAGACCCCATCTCTTTATTATTGTGGCCAGGCTCAAAATATTATCTGTAAGTAGTCTTTGATATACAGTCTCTGACGGAATATATTTATCAAAAATGTCAGGGAAAACCATAACGCACTCATTTTTCTTCTCCTCAGAGAAGTCTCCATAATGATTGCGCACATATTCTTCAAAGAGTTTAGTGTTGTTTTCATCGTTCATTACACAAAGATTTTCGATTTCGGAACCTTTTTTAATATCGTGAACGAATGCCCAGACAATGGGTTTGGAAAAATACGATTTCAGATGTTTGGATTGAAGGAAAACTTTTTGAAAATCAAATGTCTCATAAATATCAAATACGTGAGGAGATTGATCTTCGTAAGGCTTCTTCATTAACAAAATAAATACTGCTTGTTTTTCCTCCTCTGAAGAAATGGGAGATACTTGAATAGTGACCATTCCCACAACATCTTCTTCCTCTATCATGTTTTCTGTCATCCACTCTGGGGGATTACTTGGATCTTCAAGAATTCGTGGCATCTTTTTAAATGTAAAAGGTTGTATACCGTGAGTACAATCTCCCTCTTCGTCAAAAAAGTTATAAATTTTATGGCAAGCATCCTTGGAGTAAAATGTGTAGGTAACCCCAATATTTTGATCCTCCTCATAGATATTGTAGTAGCGTGTGGCGGACTTTAGGTATAATTGGGGAATAATTGAATCATTTACTGTTTCTTTGGGAATAATCCTGTCTTGCTTCAAGTAAAATCCATTATTTTTTCTCCAATCCCAAAGCATAGGCGAGAGGTTGACCACAAGATTGTTTTTTCTAGTTATCAAAACCAAATATGGGTACAATGGTTGTTCGTGATCCCATTCCTTTAATAATCCATCAAATGAATTATCCTTTTTGCTCAGGTATTGCTTAATTGAATCCATTTCCGTAACATTATTTACCGAAGACCTCTATTTTTATCATTTTCGCACCACACTTCCAGACCATGCGAGGTCCTTTGAACAAGGCCTGAAAACATGACGCTGTAAATCTACATGATATTTTTCCAAATATTTTCTGTGATTTCGATTCCGAACAATTCGACACGTTAGAATCAGAGACTGATTGCCCAAAAAGCGGGGCAAAGAAGTTACATCTTCCCAGTCATTCTACTAATCCCATATATCTAACGAATCATAGAAGTCCTGAAACGCCTCATATCGCTCACCATCAAGAGAGAGAGGGGATTTACCAAATAGGGTATTGTCATCAAACAACCATGCTAGCAGTTTGGGATTAAGTTCAAGTTGCTCCGAAAAGTAACCTTGTATATCAGTGTAATCGCAATGTTCATTGTACATTTGGCATATGGTATTGCGCTTCCAACTAACATTGGGAATATTGTTAATTTCTGATTCTGTGTTATAATTCCGCATATAGAAAGCTATCTTTTATTGTTCATGAATTGACTCATTGGCACCAACTGTGGTTGAGGACCATAAGGAGTTTGGCTATATACAGTTACAAACGCTTTGTCTATATGGTTGTTAAGAACCACCTCAAGTGCTGACAGTACAAGTTGCTCTCCAGCGCATTGTCCCTCAATAGCTTCTAAGGTACGTCGTAGCGCAGATACAATCATCATAAGGTCATTGTCAATTATTCGACCATGCTGGTTGATATGTTCTTGTGCCATCTTCTTTAGTATTTCTTTTGAAGAGAGACCTTGTTCATATAAATCAGCTGTTGTTCTAATCTTACTTATATAGTACTCAATATCAGTAGCATTTGCTTGAACTGAATTCAGTGATACGCAATAACAATCGTACAATACACATCTGCCACCATCTGGCACAACTACTGTTTTGGCCAAAATCTGATAATCACCTTTTGAGGTTTTGATGTCAATGGGTAAAAGATTCCCATCAATTTTGTATGTTACTGTTGCCATAATTATTTGGTTTTGTATTTCTGTTCAGCTTTAATTCCGTGAATTGTATGTTCCTTCATCTTGTTGGTTTGAATTATCGTGCAAAGATACAAACTAAAGCACAAACGCAGTCGGTTTTGCAAGGCTTGCAAAACTCGTTCAACTTTCTCCATTTGGTATATCTTTGCACATTCATTCTGAGATATAAAAAAGGCGTGACTTTGTTCCTCATTGCTACATGCATCCCTAATAGGTTCTGGAAAAACCTTGTATCGTTGCAAGCAACGAACAATTCACGCCCATGCGTGAACTTTTCGCAATCCTGCCTCATATACATTTAGAATTTTCCAGATTCATTAGGGGAGGCAACAGCGTAAGCTCAATATATAACTTATGTTGTTTCCTTTATTTTATGTCATAGATTATCTTTGTTAGTTTGACGATATAAAAGTACAATTATTTTCTGAAACTTTGAAATGGTGACGCATTTAGTTGTGGATTTATATTCAATTGAGATTCAGAGTCATCGATTCGAATAAGCATTGTGCCTCTATATGTGCTGTAAGTAAAATTTGATATTCGTACATGTATGCTTTCATTTGTCGTTTAACGACTTCTTTCTCGGAAACCATATCATCGTCCTCAATTTCTTTCTCATAGCTTTTGATAAGAAATTCTATGGCGTTGTTAATGACTGAACGCTTTATGCGGATTCTACTGCCTAAAGCATTAATTAATAGGAAATTGAAAAACTCTGCAAATTCAGGAGCCTTTATATACATACGTACACTTCGTACAAATTCTCGACTGAAGTCATCGCTATTGTTTTCAAGAACTTCAAGAAAAATTTCAATAAGATTATGATTGATGGCGCCACAATGTGTGTTCTTCATTTCAAGTGCTTTCATATTATCATCTTCTTTAATACCTTTAACTTTTTTAATCACATTATGAGCAAAAATACAAAAAAAAGAGATGAAAGCTGCAAGCAAGAGCAAAAATCGCCGACAAAAATACAACTATCTCGCGCACCCTATTTTCGCACTGACAACCCTTCAATCCTATTTGTCGAGTTTTGGATTCGTCATGTATGTCTGCCCTGGACTATGACTCGGTTTGGTGCATAAGAGTGTTCCGTCGGCGACCAAATCAGGAATCACGAAATTTTGCAGATAGTCTGGACTCTTTTTCAAAAGCGTAGCCAATTCATCAATTGAATGATCTACCACACATGCTTCGATGATGCACTCCCGCAACTGCTCTTTTGTCATTCTTGGCTTGACTTTCTTTTTTACTATTCTATCCACGATTCGCTTGTTCTCCGTCAAATGGTCAGTTGCAACACTGTTTCCGGAAGTTCCAATATTAGTTCCAATATTAGTTGCAACATTTGAACTTTCAGTTGCATCATTATCGCGCCAAATCGTTGTGATGAACTCGGCGCTCAAGTCTATCTCCGGACATCAAGTTTCAGCTTTTCAGACGGCTTTCATGCGGCAGGAATGCCACCTCTACTAAACCACTGCAAAAATAAGAGTAAATCACGAAACCTATTTTCGCAAAAGAAAATTTCAGGCATCTCTAATTGGCCACCAGCCTAGTGGCCTTTTTCGTCAATTACTCGTTGACGAATTGCAACTCTCTCATTATAAGAGGTTCAACTTTGTTTTAGTTCTTCGTTTCCACCCCTGGTCACCGTATCCCCAATATCCGATGCGTCTGCAACGACAGCCGCCACCCTTTGTGGTTCAGTACCGCCTGCACGCAAGCCGCCATGTTGGCCTGACGCTGGAGCGGGTCGTCGCTGTAGCAGGGCTGCAAGAAGCGATGCTTGGCCTCGATGTGTTCATACTGCGCCAGATCTTGCCCGCAATACACCACCTTGAGTTCGTCGCAGCGGGTGAGCACACAGGGCACAACTCCCCCACCCTCGAACGCCTCCTTCGGCGAGAGCGTCACCCAGTCGATGCCCTCCGAAAGCTCGCGCGTACCGTTGGTTTCGATTGCAACGGGTAGGTCAGTTCCCGTTTTCAACGCATGCACAAATTCATCATCGGCAAACAGCGACGGTTCCCCACCCGTTAGCACAATCAGCTGTGCATTAGGATATTGTGCGATATTATCTATAATTTCGCTTGAGGTCATAGGTTTAGACTCCCGATGGTCCGTATCGCAGAAGGCACAATGCAAATTGCACCCGCTGAAGCGCACAAACACGGCGGGCGTACCAGTATGGTAACCCTCCCCCTGAAGCGAATAGAATATTTCGTTAATCGGATACATCAGTCGAAATTTTGAACGACATCGTCCGCCATGTAGGAGGCCTTGTTATCGCGAGACTCCCACACATCTGCACGGTAGCAGTTGGGCACCGTATCCACAATCCATTTGGCCAAATTTTCGGCCGTGGGGTTGAAGTCAAGTACTTCGTTTAAGTTCTTATGGTCTATCCTGCCATGGATCAGCCGTTTGATTTCCGTGAAATCGCACACCATACCGTTGCTGTCCAATTCTTTGGCACGGCAATACACATTGATTTTCCAATTATGTCCATGCAAGTTCTCGCATTTGCTCTCGTAGTCGAGATACAACTGGTGGCAAGAGGAGATTTCTAAGGTTTTTCGTACGTAATACATTTATGGTTTAAAGTTTAAAAGTTTCAAGATTCAAATTTCAAGGTGAAAGGTACACGGTACAAGGTTCAAGGTTCAAGGTTCACCATTCACCATTCACCGTTCACCGTTTACCATTCACCATTTACCATTCCCCATTCCTCATTTACCATTTACCATTCACCGTTCATCGTTCATAGTAAATCGTCGCATCCTCAATTCCAGCATCGCGAAGGGCCTCGATGCGCTCACGGCAGGTGCCGCATTTACCACAATGGTGCTCCCCACCCTTGTAGCAGGAGTAGGTCTCGCTGTAGTCCAGTCCCAACGCCTTGCCATGCAGCGCTATGTCCTTCTTGCTCAGCAGCGTATAGGGGGCAAAGACCGTCACATTCTCATAGGTGCCGGCAGACATGGCCTCCGACATGGCCTTTATGAATTCCGGGCGGCAGTCGGGATAGATGGTGTGGTCGCCGGAGTGGTTGGCAATCAGCACTTTGGTCAGCCCGTTGCTCTCGGCAATGCCGCATGCGATAGACAACATAATGCCGTTGCGGAAGGGCACCACCGTGGATTTCATGTTCTCATCATCGTAATTTCCTTCTGGAATATCCTCGGCCGTCCCCAAAAGCGCGCTTTTGAAATGCTGGTGCATAAAATCCAATGGGATAATCAAATGTTTAATACCCAGTCGTTTGCAATGTAAAATGGCGTATTCGCGCTCGCGGGCGTTCTGCGTGGAGCCATAATCAAAAGTGATGGCAATCGCAATCTGATCCTTGAACTCGTACAACAATGTGGTGGAGTCCATACCGCCGGAGTATATGATGACCGAATCCTTCTCCATTGCCATTCTATTCTTGATGAAAATTAGCCAGCATACGCGCACGCACCAGTTCCTGATGTTCCGCATCGCCATAATTGGCAAAGGGTTTTATAGAGATGCCGCCACGAGGATTGAAGAGCCCAATCACCTCAAGATACTTCGGGTCCATCAGCTTCACCAAATCCTTCATGATGATATTGACGCAGTCCTCATGAAAATCGCCGTGGTTGCGGAAACTGAAGAGATAGAGTTTCAAACTTTTACTCTCCACCATGCGCACACGCGGTATATAGTTGATGATGATATGGCCGAAATCGGGCTGTCCTGTTTTAGGGCACAAGGAGGTGAACTCAGGACAATCCAGGGTCACAATATATTCATTTTCAGGATGTTTGTTCTCAAAAGTTTCCAAAACATCCGGATTGTAATCGTAATTGTACTGCGTATTCTGGTTGCCCAAGAGGGTCACGCCGTCCAATTCTTTTTCGTTTCTTGACATAGTATAATCCAAATTTGCGGCAAAAATACAGAAAATTCGTAATTTTGCAGTCTAAAAAACACATCTACAATGAAAAAGATATTATCCCTAACGCTTATTCTAACTATCGTTGTATTAACAGGATGCGGAAAAAAGAACGGGCCGTTCACCACATTCAGCATTTCCGGTATGCGCAGTTATATGGTCAAAACCGACGACCCGTACCTGCCCGAGACACTCAATCCGTGCGGAGTGGAGAACAGTTATTCGCTGGTGTGGCCCACCAAAGGCATGATGACCAAAGAAGCTGAAAAAGAGCTGATTAGACAGGTATTCGCCGACAGCACCTCCACCTCTGTAAACGAGGCCTCGCAACGCTGGCTGAGCAACCTTTGGCTATACGAGGACACCAAAGCATTGGAAACCAAGACAGTGGATAGTGTAACGGGAAAAGAGTCATATACATACGCCCATCTAAGCAACGACATAAAGCAGCACGACAATCTGGTCACTTTCATCACCTCCACCGAGACCTTTTTGGCGGGTGCCGCTCATGGTTTATATACCGTGCAATACCTGACCTACGACCGCAAAGCCAAGCGTGTGATACATCTAAACGACCTTGTGGACACCAGCAAGATGGGTAAAACCATTGTGCGCGCCATTGAGGATCTGGTCGTCAACAAAGATATAAGCGACTGTATGTTTGAGGAATACCACAAAGCCGGCAAAGTGTCGGTGGTGGACAACTTCTTCATCGACAGCACGCGGAGCACCATCACCATAGTGTTCCAGCAATACGACATCGCGCCGTATGCCTGCGGTTTGCAGTCAGTTGTGCTGCCCATCTTCTGGCTCTCCAAGCATGTGGAGCTCACCCCGTACGCGAAGAAACTTTTCGGGAAAGGGAGTTATTTGGAGTGATTTTTTTAGACGTGAGATGTGAGATGTAGGACGTAGGACGTAAGATGTGAGATGTGAGAGGGGGGAGACGCAAGACGTGAGATGTTAGACGTGAGACGTGAGACGTGAGATGTAGGACGTAAGATGTAAAATGTGAGATGTGAGAGGGGGAGACACAAGACGTGAGACGTGAGATGTTAGAGGAAGAGATTGAAAAAGAGATACTTGTTGGAAAACATAATCTTATGTTAAACGTCCTAAATCTAAAGTCCTAAGTCTAAAATCTAAAATCTAACATCCAACATCCAACATCCAACATCCAACATCCAACATCTAACATCCAACATCCAACATCCAACATCTAACATCTAAAATCTAACATCCAAAATCCAAAATCCAACATCCAAAATCCAACATCCAAAATCCAACATCCAAAATCTAACATCTAACATCTAACGTCCAAAATCTAACGTCCAAAAAAACAATCTTCATTTCAACACAACATCAAATTAAGTTGTATATTTGCAAAAAATTATTAACAAAATATTTTAACTTATGAAAACATTTTCTTTTGAAAACTTAGAAGCTTGGAAGCAATCCAGAGAACTGGTTTTGCTTGTTTATCAAATTCAATCTTCTTTTCCTTCTTATGAGAGATATGGTTTAGGGGATCAGTTAAGGCGGGCCGTTGTATCTGTTTCCTCAAACTTTGTAGAAGGCAATGCCAGATACTCAAAAAAAGAACAAATCCATTTCATTGAAATTGCGATAGGTTCCCTTATGGAAGTATATTGTCAACTGACATTGGCATTTGATCTTGAATATGTAACAAGTGAACAACTATGTATGTGTTCTGAAAAAATCGATTGTGTCCTAAAATTACTAAATGGGTTACGCTACCAGAAAATCAACAGCCTAAACTCAAAACAACAAACAAATCCCCCAACATCCAACATCCAACATCCAACATCCAACATCTAACATCCAACATCAAACATCCAACGTCCAACATCTAACATCTAACATCCAACATCCAACATCCAACATCCAACATCTAACATCTAACATCTAACATCTAACATCCAACATCCAAAATCCAAAATCCAACATCCAAAATCCAACATCCAACATGAAACCAGGCAAACTTTACCTCATCCCCACCTCTATTGCAGAGGGCGATTTCAACAACTTCTTTCCGTCCTTCAATGCGGAGATCATCAATGATATCGATTATTATATCGTGGAAGAACTGCGCACGGCGCGGCGTTTTCTGCGTTATGCGGGCATTCGTAAGAAGATTGACGAACTGCAATTCTTCGAACTCAACGAGCACACGCAGGGCGTGGAGCTGAACGAGTATTTGCAGCCCTGTCTGGACGGTCATAACATGGGACTGATGTCGGAGGCCGGGGTGCCCTGCGTGGCGGACCCGGGCAACAAAGCGGTGGAGAAGGCCCACCAGTTGGGCATTGAGGTAGTGCCGCTCATTGGGCCGAGTTCCATCATCCTCGCCCTCATGGGCAGCGGGTTGAACGGGCAGAACTTCGTCTTTCACGGCTATTTGCCGGTGGAGCAATATGATAGGGAGAAAAAGTTGAAGGCGATAGAGGCGGTTGCCATCAAGACGGGGCAGTCGCAGATGTTCATCGAGACGCCCTACCGCAACCGGCGCATGGCGGACTCTATTTGCAATGTGTGCCAGCCCGCGACGCGTGTCTGCATTGCTGCAGGGTTAACCTCCGAGAACGCGCTATTGAAAACGCAATCGGTGAGCAAGTGGCGCAAGCATTTCGAGGACGAACGCAACGCTCTGGACAAGCGGCCATGTATTTTCGTGATCGGGCGATAAGAGACGGAAGACGTAAGATGTAGGGCGTAAGACGTAAGACGCGGGACTCAGGACGTAAGATGTAAGACGCAAGAAGTAAGATGTAGGACGTAAGATGCAGGACGCAGGGTTCTCACATCTCACATCTCACATCACACATCTCACATCTCACATCTCACGTCTCAAGTCCAACGTCTAACATCCCAAATCAAAAAAATCCCAACTGGCCGAAGCCGTATAATTTTTTTTTGTATTTTTGCGGCCTCAAAAAAATGAGACGTTCTTTGAACGAGCCGAAGTGGTGGAATGGTAGACACGAGGGACTTAAAATCCCTTGCTCATTGCGAGCGTGTGGGTTCAAGTCCCACCTTCGGTACCAAAATCGCAAGCGGAAGTAGCTCAGTTGGTAGAGCACGACCTTGCCAAGGTCGGGGTCGCGAGTTCGAGTCTCGTTTTCCGCTCAAACAAAAAAAACCGCTAATTAGCGGTTTTTTTGTTTTTACGTGTTACACTTTTCCCCTAATCCTTCACACACCGTACTGAGAAACAGGCCTTCTTGTTACTGACAATCTTGTTGGCCAACACATCGTTGTAACCAATGTAACGGCCGTAGGCGTTGGGATTCATCAGTGTATCATCCCCCTCCTTGAAACCATAAGGGGTTGAACTCCAGAAGTTTGCGCCACTATGGAAACTGTAGAAGCGCACCACCTCGTTGTCCTCATAACAATGGCCCGTGGGAACAGCGCCGAAAAGAGATGTGTTGTTTGAGTCCATGCCCATTCCCGGAGTGTTCGGAACTACCGATTCCTTCCACAAGGAATCCACCGCCAACATTTTGGCAGGAGAGAATTTCTTCTTTCCAGATGTGCAATTGGTGACAAAATCCACCAATTCATGCCACTCCTCATCCGAAGGCAAATGGAAACCTGTCGGACAAATACCCTGCACACGGTTGGCATGCACCTCACCGTCCTTCGCATGTCTGGCCGCAGCCCAATTGTAGAGCACCCCATACATTTTGACACTATCCACATTGCCTGCCGGAAAATAATAACGCTCCTTGAAAACCGTATCCGTGTTGTCAATGGGCGAACCGTCCGCATAATGCCGGGTTCTCAGATTCTCGCCCAACCAAGTCTGCTTGCCAATCTTAACAACCGAATAAATATTCCCTTCAACATCTATTACGAATTGTGTTGAATCAAGCAATTCAAACTTGCAAGGACCACATGTTTCTGTATTTCTGTTACAGGAAACCGCTAAAAACAAGCATGTTAACACAAACAAACCATATACTGGGAATACTCTTTTCATCATAGTATTTGTCATTTTTATAAGAATTTGCAAACATACAACATTTTTCTCAAAATAAACAATCGTCCATAGCATTTTTGTATTTTTGCCGCAAATTCTTGCGATTATGAAAGACACGATCTGCGCCATATCCACACCCGCCGGCATCGGGGCAATAGCCGTGGTGCGCGCCTCCGGCGACGAGGCCTTTGAGAAACTCACCCCTCTCTTCCCCAATATCAACCTCAATTCCCTGCCTCCTCAAAGCGCCAAGTTTACGCAAATATTTGACAACAACCAAGTTATAGACCAGGTAGTGGTGCTGAAATTCGCCGCCCCACACTCCTATACCGGCGAAAACATGGTGGAGATCTCCTGCCACGGCTCCCTCTATATCCAGAAAAAAATACTGGAACTGATGATTGAACAGGGCTGCCGCATGGCCCAACCCGGCGAGTTCACCCAACGCGCCTTCCTCAACGGAAAACTGGACCTGCCGCAAGCCGAAGCCGTCGCCGACCTGATTGATTCCCAGTCAGAAAGCACGCACAAACTCGCCATCAACCAACTCAAAGGTTCCTTTTCCAAGAAACTGAACTCGCTGCGCGAACAACTGGTGCAACTCGGATCACTGTTGGAACTGGAACTCGACTTCAGCGAAGAGGAGGTGGAGTTTGCCAACCGCGAGGAACTGAACCGCCTGCTGGATGAACTGGGTACCGAGACCGACCGTCTTCTGCACTCCTTCAAGGTGGGCAATGCGCTCAAAACCGGCATCCCCGTTGCGATTGTCGGGCAACCCAATGTGGGTAAGTCCACCCTCCTGAACACGCTGCTGCAGCACGACAGAGCCATCGTCTCCCCTATTCCAGGCACCACCCGCGATACCGTGGAGGACACCTTCGTCATCAACGGCACACCGTTCCGTTTCATTGACACCGCCGGCATCCGCCAAGCGGACGACTCGCTTGAGAGCATCGGCATCGAGCGCACCTTCCAAGCCATCGACCAAGCTTCCATCATTTTCTATATGGTGGACGCCAGCCGGTCGTATTTCGCCAGTGTGAAAGCGGAAGTGGAGGAATTCAAAGCTTCCACTGACCTTACAGACAAGCAGTTACTCATCATCGCCAACAAGATTGACGAACTTAAAACCCTGCCTGAGCATTACAAGGATTGGCACGATATGGACATCATCTTCATATCCGCCAAACGTCAGGTTAACATCGGCGACATTGAAAACCGACTCGTTGAATACATCCAACAGCATCATATTCAAGATGTTTCACTGCTCACCAACGAGCGGCATTACGCCCTCTTGTCGGATATGCGCACCGCCATCGGGCGCATCCGCCAGGGTCTGGCCGATGAAATCCCCACCGACCTGCTGGCTGAGGATGTGCGCATCGCGCTGTACGACATCGGTTCGCTCACCGGCACCATATCCACCGACGAACTGCTGGACAACATTTTCGGGAAATTCTGCATCGGCAAATAAATGGCGGCACTCTACATCTTCAATCCGGAACATGACTATGCGCTGGCCAACAACGACCCGCACTTCATGCCGCCTGCCTCGGCGGTGAAGTTCGCCCTCGACTGCGCACTGTTTCTGTCTTACATCGTTCCTGAAGATGCCACGCTCTTCCTCCCCCACTCCACAAACGACAAATTCTATTCCATAAAAGACAACTCTTGGTTATCCGAAACACCTGATTTTCAATCCATTCAACCATGGGGATGGGACGCATTGGTCCTACATCAATGCCAAGAACATTTCCCTTACAAATCTTTGGAATACGAAAACATGGTCATCACCGTTCGGCGATTGGCGCACCGTAGGAACACTATCGAAGCATTGGAATATCTCAAGCAACATTGTTCGGATGAAATCCACCTGCCCGAACCGGCGCAAGAACTGTTCAGCACCGACGAGATAGAGGAATACATCCGCAAGTATCAGCATGTTATCTTCAAATCACCTTACTCCGGGAACGGTCGCGGGCACCTGTACGCGCACGAGCGAAGCAATCCTACGCTGCTCCGGCAAGGTGGCGGTGTGATTCGCCGCCAGGGATCCATCATGGCCGAACCTTTGTATGAGGTGGTCCAGGATTTCGCCATGGAATTCAGATGCCATAACGGGCAAACCGAGTTCAGCGGATATTCGCTCTTCAACACCCTCCATTACGGGTATGCGGGCAATCTTCTGCTCACGGACACGCAAATTGAAGCACGACTCACCCAATGGGTTCCGGAAGCGCATCTGCATGCTATTCAAGACCACTTGCGCGACTATATCACAAATTCCATCGCCCCATTTTACGAAGGTTATCTTGGTGTGGATATGTTTGTGTATCAAAAAGATAACCGCTCCTATTTCAACCCAATGGTGGAGATGAACCTGCGCATGACCATGGGGATGGCGGCGCATATACTGGTGGAGCGATATCTGCATCCCGAGGCCAAAGGCATCATGCGGCTGGAATACCAACCCGAATTCGGAAGACTCCTACAGCAAATTCAAAACCAAGAACCGCTTACCATCAAGGACGGGAAATGGCACCATGGTTTCCTCGCCTTGAATCCGGTGACGGAAGAAACCCAATACGCGATTACCATCAATATTACAAACATCTAATAATCAAGAATATGAATAATGTTACCATCCGTCTGATGACGGCAGAAGACTACCAACCCGTGTATCACTTGTGGACCATCACGGAGGGCATGGCGCTCCGGAGCTACGATGATTCCGAAGAGGGCATCACCAAATTCCTGCGAAAAAACCCGACCTCCAACTTCGTGGCAGTGCTTGACGGGGAGATTGTGGGCGTGCTGCTTTGCGGCATTGACGGCCGCAGGGCTTACATTTACCACACGGTGGTGCGCACCGACCTCCGCAACCGAGGCATCGGCAAAATGCTGCTGGCAGAGGCCTACAAGGCCATCGAAGCCGAAGGCATCAAGAAGAACGGGCTGCTGGTGATGAACACCAACGAACTGGGACAGGCGTTCTGGGCCTCTCAGGGCTGGGACAAGCGCACCGATGTCACCTATTACAGCAAAAACAATTAAGCGATACCAACTATTTTTGTATTTTTGCGCTTTAAAAAAGAGCACGATTGAAACGAGTCATCCTTTTCATATTAGCGGGATTCCTGTTGGGCGCTTGCGCCAAAATCGTCACGCCGGTAGGCGGTCCCAAAGACGAACTGCCCCCGAAGCTGGCCAAAGAACAGCCGGCCAGCGGGTCCGTGCGTTTCAACGACCGTGTCATCAAGATCACCTTTGACGAATTTTTCACGCTCAACAACCCCACTGAAAATGTGCTCATCTCCCCTCCCATGGAGACACCGCCCGAGTACTCAATTCAGAACAAGTCGCTGATTATCAAATTCAAAGACTCGCTTCGGCCCAACACCACATACAACATGGTGTTCTCCAACTGCATACAGGACTTTCACGAGAGCAACAAACTCAACTATTACCATTACAGTTTTTCCACCGGTGACGAGATTGACACCTTCATGCTGGCGGGTTCGGTAAAGGATGCCCAAACGCTGGCTGGTTGCGACAACTACTATGTGTTCCTATACGACCGCGATGTGGATTCGCTTCCGATGACCACCCTGCCCATGTATGTGACGAAGACGCAGCCCAGCGGGCGATTCACCTTCCAAAACATCCGTCCCGGGGAATACAAGGTTTTCGTCCTGAAGGATCTGAATGCCAACCTGCTCTATGACCTGCCGAACGAAAGCATCGCCTATGCCGACCGTATGTTCGCATCCTTCCCTGCGCCTCCGAAGGACACCAACGCACGCGGAAGCCAGTTGCCAGATTCGTTGCCGCAAGTCATGCTCTACGCTTTTGAGGCCTCCGACTCAATCCCCACGCTGCTGCATTACGAGAATCCTGCCGCCGGGCACTATGTATTCCCGTACAAAGCGCCTGTGGAGCAGTTTTCCGCCACTGCTATCGGCCGTGACCTACCGCATTTTGAGATCATCAGCAAGACCCTCGATACAGTGACCTGGTATCTGAAAGAGCCGCTGACCGACACCCTCTCCTACCTTTTTTCCGCTGACGGGCACACGGACACGGTATCCATCACGCCTTACAAACCGAAGAAGACGCAAACCCGTGGCGGCAGGACAACCGCCGCTGCCACCCTTTTGCCCGTAACCCCGCTCAATCAGGGGCATCGTTTCAAGCCTCTCACTCTTGCATTCAACTATCCAATCAAACCTACGGATTCCATTGATGTGATGGTGATCAGTCATCAAAAGAACCTCAAAGACACTACCCTGTTCCGGGTTATCGTTCCAGACACACTGGTCATGCAATTACCTTTACCTTTTGTCTTTGAGGACAAAAAGAACTACACCGTTCTTATTGCGGATTCCGTATTTGTGGGATACAACGGGTTATACAATGACTCCATCAAATGCTCCTTTGTCACCCAATCGGAAAAGGATTATGGTTCGCTGACCATGAACTATGTGGTTCCGGGTACGGGTTTTCAGTACATAGCCCGTCTTTGGAGTGGCAAGCAGATGGTGCAGGAAGACATATTCTCCGAATCAAAACAAATTCAATACAAATATCTTACGCCCGGAGATTTCAGCATTACATTAATTGAAGACCGCAATCATAACGGTCGTTGGGATGCCGGTGACTATCGGGAGAAGCAGCAACCGGAAAATGTGATTCAGTATCCGAAATCCATCCATATTCGGGGATTCTGGGAAAACGAGGAAAGTTTTGAGATTCCGGACACCCGAGAATAGCTGTCATTCAAGCAAATTCACGCCGTATTCTACCGGATCCTCCGCCGCCAGAGGCACATCATCCTCATCCATATAGATGTAATTTTTGACTCGTGGACTGAATGTCTTGAGGTAGAAGTCTTGAAGGAGAACCTCCACTTCGCTCATGGTCTGTTCGATGAGGGCGGGTTTCAGCTGGCACTCCCACACCACGATTACCTGCCAACCATTCTCGCAGAGAATCCCATAGTTCTTCTGGTCCCGTTCCTGATTCCGCCGAATCTTGTTCACCCAGAATTCCCTGTTCGTCTTCGGAATCTTGCAACACGCGGAATCCTCAATTGTACATTGTTCATTGTTCATTGTACATTGAATATGGTGTCCGTGCCAGAAGCAGCCGTTCACGAAAATGGCGGTGCGGTACTTGCGCATCACAATATCGGGTTTGCCGGGCACGCCACGCACATTGAGGCGGTAGCGGTAACCGTGCTGCCACAACCATTGGCGCACCAGCCGTTCGGGTTTGGTGTTCTTGCTGCGGATGTGCGACATGCAGCGGTGGCGTTGTGCGGGGGTTAATCGGTCGGGCATAACACAGGATTAATGGAACATCTTTGCAGCAGATTCTTCAGTGCGGCAGCATGGTGCCCTATTGCGATGACATGGTGATTTCCTATAGGATTTGTTAAGAAATATTCGGCATTGGACGGGTCAGTGAGGCGAACCAACAATTGTGTGCGGCAGAGGTCCGGTTCCGCCTGATTGCGGACCAGTTCGCCTTCCGCAACAAATGCCCGCGACAAGTCTCCGGAAACCTTGCAAACCGTGACAGGGCCTTCGGGCACATGGCCGCGGATACCTACGCCGATGCCCGACTCATAGTGGGTGTCGAGTTCATAGTTGCGCACCATGTCGAATGGGACAGTGCAATGGGCGAATAGGATTTCTCCCGTTTCAGGATTAATGCTGGCGGGGTTCGCTTGAAATGAAGAGTTGCCGGTCAGGGTGCGAAGCAGCATCATAGTCAGCATGGTGGGCACATCGCCTTCGCAACCAGCCACGAGTCCTTCCGAATTCAGTTTGGCCAGTGCCCAGCAGCCGGTATTGTGGAGGGCATCCAGCAAGTCGAAGCAACGGAGGGTAAGACCGTTGAGGTGGTGCTTCTCGGTCAAGGATTTCAGGGCCAGATAGATGCGATAAGCGCCGGGCAGGGCGGCGTGTATTTGTGGGACATCGCTGGCCTCCGGAGCAGATTGCTCGGGAATGGTGTCCAGTGTGTCCAGCAGTGCGCGCATCGGGATGTCAACAAGTTCGGCGCCCAGTCTGTTTTTGACGGCATCATGTTCCACCCCGCTGGAAATCAGCCAGTCGGATGGCTCACCGATGATGCCAAGACGGCAGTTGCGGAGGATGCGCCCCTCCTCTACCCCACTTAATTGCTGAATGCGTGTTGTAATGTATTCCGGACTGCCGTGGAGGATCTCACCTTGTAGGCCTTGCTGGCGCAGGAAAGAAAGGATTTCCATGGCGGCAGGCAGCGAGTTGCTCTTGTTTGACGCAAGCAGGCGGAAGGACTTCTTGGATTTCGCGAGTAATTGAGGCAAAAGTTGTTTAAAGAGACCTTCGGTGCCGCCAGTGCGCACATAAATCAGGTCCAAGTCATGCGTACCGTAATCGGAATAATCGTCGTTTTTCAGCACATAGGGGATACTCAGGGAGGAGAGAAACTCCTGGGTGAGGGAAGCCACAGCCTGTGGGTCATGCAATGTGGAAGTTATGGTATAGATGGCTATGTTCATGATGACAGGATTTACGGGATCTGAACGGGTTGGAACCGTTGTTTCAGCATTTCAACCACCTCCCAGTCGGCGGGCAGCCATTGCACGGAGTCGAGTTCGTCGGGGGCGAGCCAGCGGGCGGCTTCGTGCTCGAGGAGGGTGAGCGAGCCGCTCTCGATGGTGCAGAGGAAACAGTGCATGGTGAGATGGAACTTGGGGTAATCCCATTCGATGGTGTGCAGCAGCTCCCCAACGGTGATGCGGGTTTCCAGCTCCTCCCAAATCTCGCGCTTGACAGCATCCTCAGGCGTCTCGTCAGGTTCGATTTTGCCGCCGGGAAACTCCCACCAGTCCTTCCAGTCGCCGGCCCCGCGCTGGGTGGCGAAAATGCGGTTTTGGGAGTCGTGGATGATGGCGGCGGAAACGGTGATGTGTTTCATAGCTTATTCGTTCTTGTTAAGGATGACGAGTGCGGCGATGACGCCCGGCACCCATCCTGCCAAGGTGAGCAGAAAGACAATAAGCACAGACCCGCATCCGCGGTCGATGACGGCGAGAGGCGGGAAAAGGATAGCCAACAAAACTCTGATAAATGACATAGGTGTAGATTTTAAAAACAACCGCAAAAGTACAAAAATACGCTCTTCATTACCAACCTTCTGGCAGGACTATATTTTCCACGCCATGCGCCTCCGCGAACAGCGGCGCAATTTCCTCGTCTGTGAATCCGGCGATGCCACAGCCGATGCGGGTAACGAGGAAGGTAAGTTTGGGGTGATCCTTCGCAAAGGCGATAAACTCATCCACATACGGGCGGATGGTCTCCACACCACCCTGCATCGTGGGGATGGCGTAACTTTGCCCTTGCAAACCGACACCCTGTCCCATAACAGCGCCAAAATTGCGGTAGGCGACGCGTGCCGCCCCACCGCCGTGCATGCCTTGCAGGTTGCTGCCGAAGACAAAAATCTCGTCCGGTTGCAGTTCGGTGATAAACTCCGGTGTGGTTCTTTTCTGTTCCATATTCATTTTATTTTATTCTTTGCGACTTTTCAGCTGTTCCAGTGCGCGGCAGAGCTGGTCGGGGCAGGAAGTGGGTTTGCCGCCGCAGCGGATACCGTTGAGCTTTTGGATGACATCGTCGATTTTCTGGCCGGGGACCAGGCGGCAGATGCCCTGGAGGTTTCCGTCGCATCCGCCCATGAAGAAGACCTGCTGAATGATGCCGTCGTCATCGACGGTCACATCGATGAACTGCGAGCAGGTGCCTTGGGTTTTGTAGAGGGTGTGGGGCATAGGAGGGTGATAATTGTTAGAATTATTTCTTTGTCAGTGCATTAAAGGTGGCAAATTGCGCATCATATCTCGTTTCTTTGGTGCATACTTTCTTTGTTGAATCAATTGTTGATGCGTCCAACTCAATTGATGTGTCTATGTCAACAGACAGATACATTTTTGTTGTCGTGACAGTCTTGTATCTGTCGGAGTCTAAATCATTTGATGAAACTACTTGGCAAGTGTTTTTCACTGCAAAAAGATGCTGGCCTTCTGTTTTACGTTGGTGGAATAGCACAAATCCAATGGAAGATAGGTGTTCAACTATTTCCATAGAATCTTTAGTGTATTTGATGCCAATGGCGATTTCCCCTGATGATAGGAAACTCTTGCACTTCGTATCGTAGTTTTCCATCATTACCATAAGAACACCATCTTTCTCCGAGGCAGGAATAAAACCACCTTCTTCCCTTTTGGCAGCTTCAATGATGGGCTCAGGTTTCGTTCCTAATTTGCAAGGTCTCACAAAAAAGTAGTTGTTCAATTCTGCCATTAAAGTATCATTACTCTCTTTATATTTCGCTGCATTGTCTAAAGCCAGAGAGAAAATTTGGTTATCTGCAAATGGAGTGTATGTTTTTCCAAGTATTTCTTGAAAATGAGTCTTGAAATATTGTTTTGCATCCACGCCAGGTCTTGCCGCCATAGCGTAAAAGTTGAAGTCGTCTTGCAACCAATCTTGGATTTCCTCACGGAACTTGTTGCGCACTTTGAATTTCCAATCGGCTTTCTGTGAAGCATTGTCGCGGGCATATAGCGAAAGGACAAAGAGAAAGTTGACGTCATAATGGAACAATAGCAACGTATCTCTATCAAAGAGTCTATTCTTAAACTGTTCTTTGCGATGCCTGTTATGCAGTCGATCGGTCTTTTCTATGCCGTCATTAGCGTAGTCAAAGGTTTCATCCATTTTTGCGGATACGAAAAAATTGGGGATGATGTTATAACCTTCCGTCACATCGTCACGTAGTTTAACGCCAGACTTTGGCTCCTCGCCCCGATTGAAAATGTCAAGATTCCATTGGATGACATTACGGGCGTATGTGTATTGCTTGTAAATGGATTCTGGTCCAAGCGGATGCCCCATTTTGTAATATTTGGAGTCACCAATATAGTATGTTTGGCTTGTTCCGTTCTCTATGAGGCTCTTGGCTGTAAACAAGTGGTCGACGATTTTCCCATCTTCCTGTTTTTTGTCCATCCCGTCCGGCAAGGGATTGTCACCAATCAGCTCATCTATGATGGCCTCAAAGACATGATAGAAACTCGATACCAACAAATACTCTTTCTTTTCAGTGCTGACAAACACTTGTCTGGCTTCATCAAAGAAAGCGTAGCACAAATTCCACAATTCCAATGCTTTGTCGGAAAAGTACTTGTATTTTATCTGACGAAGGCGAGTACGGCCATATCCATTGAGGTAAGTTTTAAATTGTGCGCCTTTAATAAGCTGAAATTGGCATTTGATTTCCTTTGGGAAACCATAAGTGTCGCCGATGAAGTTCAGAATGGAGAAGAAAATAACTAGCAGTTCCTCATCGAAGTTTATCTGTCTTTTTTTGTTAACGGGTTTCAAATAAATGGGTTGTTCGTCTTGTACGATGGCTGATTCACGGCTAATGGTGCGTGTCCAATTTATCTTGTTGAAGCCGGAATGCAGGTTCTTTACGATGAAGAAAAAGAAACTTTGGTTGTCCTTGTTAAACTGTAGCAACTGTAGCAGAATATCGAGGTATGTGTTGCTCATTCGCCGGCTTCCTTTACCTATTTGTGCGATTTTTGTATGATACACGATATCAGTATCATTTTGTTTGTCGTTCTTATAGACCACGATGGCACGGTATATCCAAACAGCAAACTTGTAGAGGAAATCTCGCTCCAATGGAGTCAGCGGATTGTCCTTGCCAAGGTCGGCTATATCTTCGGGCCTATATTTGCCAAACGCACGTTCCTGCCCTTCTACATCTTTAAGAAGCACTTTTGGAAGAATAAATACGCAGTCTTTCAGTAGAGTATTGTAATAATACCCCACATAGTGAATGGAGACTTTCCCCTCCACATTCTCCAAAGCATCAATGCCGTGCAGAATGTCTTTCACTTCGGCTACGTCGTACTGATATTCTTCGATGAGAATTCTCATTCTTCAACTTTTGAAAGTGTTATTCCCCAATCCATAGTGTTAACAGCCTCTATTAGAGTAAACACCTTTCCATTATTGCCAAATCCATCATGTGTAACGTAGATGACAGAATCGCCACATGGAATTCCGTATGAACGCTTGCTGTTATCTGTACGAGCTTCATATTCTTCTTTGGATTCAACGAAATGCGGGACAATGTTTCCTAATTTTCTCCAATTTGCAAGTACAGTTTCAACAGGCATAACAGGATTAAGTTCTATATACTTTTTCATGCATTCTGATGCAAGTTTGTTCTTGCCAAATTTACCTATACCATTGATTGAGAATTTGCTATAATCACGGCTTGAAGAGGATATGGTATTTCCATCCTCATCCTCAACGGTATCTTCTTCGATATCGTAATCAGTCGGCATCACACCAAGATTTTGCAAAAGGCGCATTACTTTTTCTTCCACGACCATTGTTTTTCTGTCTTCTCCAACTGTATAGAATTTGTTGAATGAGAGCAATGAGCCATCTTCATCCTTGAACAAGTCACCGGCCTCTTCTGCGAAGTCTTTAAACACATCATTCCAGATGTAAAACACCACCTTACCCACAAAGGTTTCAGCATTGATGATGCCATTCGTCGCTTTGCAGAAGTAGTATCCTAATTTTTTGTCTTCCGAATTGGTGGTTGAGCCAATCTGTTCGTTTATTTTTTGGAGGAAATTCCACCAATCATAATATATGCCATTAACTTTGATTTTCCATCCCAGTTTTCCATCAGATATGGGAGTGTACTGCCAATCCCAGCGGCGTTTGAAAGCTGAGTCAATGGGAAAGAGAGATTGGTCGCTGGTGTTCATGGTGGCCCAGATGTACAGGTTATTTGGCAGAATCATCAATTCACCAGACAATACTTCTTCGGGAATGGCATCTCTCTGTTCCTCTGTCAGAGCAGCAAAACCATATTTTTTGTCAGTCAATAAGAATTTCTGGATGTCTTCATCCGGCGATATTGGATATTCAGAAAGTCCAGTTTCATCATTTCTGTCAAGGAGTTGGAAAAGGTCACCAAAGATTTGTGCGCAGTTGCCGCGGTTTATTTCCTCAATAATCAAAAAAAACGGTTCATTTTGATTCTTCCAAGCGCCTGTATAAGCTTTTAAGAAAGCTTGTGGAACAAATTCATAAACAATTTTCTTTTCCTTTCTCGGTGTCCCATCGGGATTCTCCGCAGGAACAGCCTTTGTACCAATCATTGTCATCACGGGCACTTCCACGGATGTAGGCTTATAGGCTCCTACAAAGGTTGAGTAATCGCTGTCTGGGTGAAACGTTGTGCGCACTTTTGGCAAGCCTTTTTGGTCAACCTCACGCTTGATTGTATTTGATTTACCTGTGCCGGGGGCACCGTAGAAGATGCGTTGGAGAGATTCTTTATCCATTTTCAGTTTTTTTTCATTTTTTGCTTGATTCAACAAGATGTCAGTAAGTTCTGGATGTTGTGTCAAGTGATCTACGATCAATGCCATAGCAGCATTTGACGATGCGGTGAGACCCATAATATTTAAAACAGGAGAATTGAAGAAGTCGGAACGTTCTATAGTCTTGCTACCTGACCACCAGCTGTAGTCTGTCACAAATTTGATAAGAAAGTCTCTGTCCGAGCTATTGTAACCAATATTATCCAATATTTTTACAAACCGGTCATCCCCTCTCTCAATATCGCCTTTCCCTTCATCACGTTCGTGAGTAAAGAAAGATGTCAATTCATTATTAGATATTCCTGCATTTGAAATCAACGGTAATATCTTTTGCTTGTATTTTGACAACTCGTTTGAATATTCGATGAAGAATGAGGCCATGTAAAAGCTTTGGTTTGGGACATAAGAATCTTTACTCCTAATCCCATCCCCTTTTATGACTACTGAATAGTCATTATATACAACAGAAAAGGATTTCAACGATTTTACTTTATCCTTAAATGCCTGTGGTATTTTGCAATCGTTGGCGTTGAAATTGTCATTGAATTTCTTTACAACATCTCCAGCCAACTTGTTTAAGTCTCGAAGTTCTTCCATGTTACATTAATTGTTTTACGATTTCTTCTGCAATTCTTTTGATAACGGGAACAGCAACGCTATTCCCAAACTGATGGTATGCTTCTTTTTTGGAAACCACTATTTTATACTCAGGATTCGAATCATTATTGTTCTGATTATCTGCACATTCTGGGTGCTCCCAACCATTTCCAATAATACGATATCCTTGCAATCTGCCTGCTTCAACAGGGGTTAAAGTTCTTGGATTTAATCCTTTTTCGGATTGATCGATAAGGATTTCGCTACCGTCTTTCCAATATCGGGCGGAAATTGTGCTTGTATAAACGCTATCGCCATTAAACAAGGAATAACCAAAGCCTTTTCCGTTCATTTTGTTCCGTTGCTTTCTGTTTTTGTGCCCCTCCCACATTCTATCACTTATGGTAAAACAGGGGTCAAGAGTGTTCGAAGGTTCGAAAATGTCGGATACCTTTGTGGGAAGTGTTCCTTCTTTCAATTTTTCTTTTTCGTAAATTGTTGATCCATCTGCTGATATTCCGTATGGAAACTTGAAAGAATCCACTTTGACCAAATCCTTATACCAAGCAATGATGAAAAGCCTCTCTCTATTTTGAGGAACACCAAAATATTTCGCGTTTAATACCTCGTATGAATAACCATATCCTAGTTCGTCCAAAGTAGCAAGGATTACTTTCAGAGTATTTCCTCTGTCATGGTTTTTAAGTCCGCGAACATTTTCTAGAAAAAGAACTCTCGGAGGATGACCTGCTTGGATTTTCTCTTTAACTATGTTGGCAATATTAAAAAACAATGTTCCTCTCGTGTCCTCAAACCCCTTCTTCAGTCCTGCAACAGAGAATGGTTGGCAGGGAAAACCACCACAGCAGATGTCAAAGTCTGGAATCTTTTTGGGGTCAGCATCGTTTATGTCCTCATTAAAGTACAAGTATTCGCCTTTTTTGTTCTTTTTGAACAACTTTGGCTCAACTTCTTTGTAATTGGCCTCGTATGACAACCTAGCATTTTTGTCCCATTCACTGGCAAACACACATCTTCCACCAACGCTATGTAGTGCTGTGTGAAAGCCGCCGATGCCGGCGAATAAGTCTATGAAAGTGTATTTTTTCTTAGCCATAACAAATCACAATTACGCAACAAACAAATCATTAATTGTTAATGTTCCATCACCTTTTAGCACAATACTATCCCGGTTTTCCTGAAATTTTGATCGCTGAAAAGGTTCGAGCTCATTGTTAAAAATGGCATCCTCATATGCTGATCTCAAATCCGCCACCGCATTGTTAACAGATTTCCCATTAAACAATGATGACACAAAAGACATTGCAATGCCACAAGTCACCTCATCAATTCCATAGGGACAGTTAGCATTGCCGTTATAGCCAACAAAAACTTTGGCATTGTTGTTGACCAACACATCAGCAAGCGTTCCCCCGTTCAAACACGAAAAGGTGTAGATCAAGGCATTGGAGAAAACATAATGATTGTCGGTGGTCGTAACGATATTCTCGCCGTTCACACTAAAGGCCTCTTCTGAGCCATGTCCAAACCAACAGCATAAGAAAGTGTTGGGGTTTACGAGTGATAGTTTTTCGGATAAATTATATTTATTGATGGTATCGTGACTATAGATGGTGTTGCTAACCTGGACGTTCTCTGTAGACTGTCCAAATTGCGCTATTAATTGGCATGTTGAATCTTTCAACATCACACACAATTCACCAATATTTTCAGCAACCTCATCCGCAATAATGACAGTATTCAATTTCATTTTCCTCGCATGTTGTTGGTGAACAATTCTGTGGCAAGAGTCAAAATACCACGTGTGGTTTCTTTCCCAAACTCGTCTTGTTTGCGGATAGAGGCAAGGATGTCATTCAAAGTATAGACTTTGTCACCTGAGCGCATATAGGGTTTGTTCCGTTTCTCTTCATCTTGTTTCAAAATCCATTTTTCCATTACAGAGCGAATGTCGTTTTGGATTCTATCGTATGCTTTTTTTATTGAAGCCACTAGTTCTTTTGTTGATGCATCTTTAGAGATACAACTGAATGCATTGCCATCAAACATTTTGTTTGCATCAGTGATTCTAATATCAGCACCTGTAAACACAATAACCGGAACAAGGGTGGATATTTCACTAATGTCATTCAAAAAATGCTCACCTTGCAAAGAGCTGTTATTGAATTTCCAATCAAGAATGACAATAATGTTTTTGTCAATGTTTTGCTTGATATATGTCAGTCCTTCAGATGGTTTCTCAAAAAAACGTACTTCATTTACGACATCTTCTATGTCATCAATGAAGGCATCGTTTTTCATTTTTACAGCGTCATCTATATAGACAATCAATACATCCATTTTTTCTTCCATGTTCAATCTTTTAATGGTATTATTATTTTGAATGTCGCACCTGTCGGCTTAAATTCATTTTCCTCTAATGTTATCAAGCCTTTTATAGATTCCAATCGGCTTCTGATAATGTATAGCCCAAGTCCGGCGCCCCCTAAATCTGCAGTTGTAGTATAAAAGACATCGAAGATTCTATCTTTATTTTCTTCAGGAATACCTATTCCATTATCAGAGAACAAAATTACCAAGTTTCCGTTCTCTTTATATGTCGTACATTTTATCCGTTTGTCCCGAATATTTCGCAATGCCTTTACTGAATTGTCAATCAGATTTCCAAACATGTCTTGGAATGCCTTTTTATTATATAACAGCTCAAAATTATCCTCGACAATGTATTCTGCTGTAATTCCGTTATCTTCAAATAGAGATACATATATTTCATCAAACAATTCAGAAATGGCCTTTTTTATTTCAAAATATTCAAAAGTTGAATCATCTTCAGCATAGCTTAGCATGAAATTCATAGCCTTTGAAAGATTGTTCATTTCATCATATACCTGTCTCGCATGCTTTTCTGATTTATCATATTTCTGTTTTAAAGGAATCCATTTTTCTATAAATTCAGCAGACCTCTTAATGGTTCCGATAGATGTTCTTAAAATGTGCGATATTTGACCTGCGTATGCTTGGAGGGAAACAAGACTGAACATAATGTTCTCTTGTTGTTTTATTTCCTTCTCCATTTGTTCATAATCCTTGGTCGAAGCAGAAACATTTTCTTTGATTGTCTCCAATCTTGAAGCCAAATCATCAAGTTCAGATTCAACTTCAGGAGATGCCAATACCGTATTGCTTTTTATCTTTTTAATTTTAAGCTTAATAGCATCAATCTCATCATCCGTGTTTTTCAGTTTTTCAGCGTTTTCCTTCTTTTTTGTTTCCTTTTTGTGTTTCAGATAAAGCTCGATTTGGCGGATCTGACTAATGACAAACTCCTTTAAAGCTGTCCATTCTTTGTTGTCAACAAAATCTTGTCTGTTTGTGGAATCTTTAATTTCCGGATTCAACTCATCCGTAATATCAACCCAACCAATAATGTCTCTGGTACTTAATTTCTCAAAGAAACCAGACCAACGGCGTTTGTCGATACCAAATAAATCTTTTTGTTCGTCCCTCTTTGATTTATATTCAGCAAAAGGTGTTGCAATGATTCCATCGCGATATACTTTAATACCATCCCGATCATCTTTTGAGAAAGTCTTTTTGTCAGATTGATCGTAATAATAGAGAGTAAATCCTATTGGGCCAAAAATCTCCGACTCCTTCTCTTTTACGACAAGTTCACCCTTATTCTCTTCGAGATATTCTTGGTAATATTTTTGCTCACCCATATCATATCTGTATTTCAACATATATGATAATGTGGCCTTTGCTAATACGAGGCTTTCAACCAATTTATCTCGATATTCAAGATACTCGGGAACTATAAATCTAATATTAAACGGATATCTTGAATTTGATGAAGGTTTAACTATTTTAGAGAGTTCCTTGTATGCACGTCTAACATCGTTTTCAAGCCATATATCATTTAGACTTGAAATTTCCAATCTTGTACCTTGAACACCAACGTCAGCAGGCTCTGTCCAATACTTATTATCAATGTCGGTGAATAATTTTTGTTTCTCAGAGGAATTCTCAAAATCCAACTCTAATTGCCGGTTCTCTTCTTCTGCGTATTTGGTCCAATCTGTTTCTAAGCAATGCCACGTGGAGGAACCTTTTTTCTTAGTTTTCATTATGAGTTTTCCACCAAGCTTGTCAACAGCAAATCGCCCTACACCTTTTTTACCAGCAACAACCCGATTGTATGGGGATGGAGATGTCCGATTCCTCCTTTTGCTACTTGTTCCGATGACCATCCATTTGTCTCGAATGTCTTCAAAGTTCATACCAAGACCATCATCTTCAATAACGATACGGCTTTCTGGACATAATGGATTAAGATTCTCAAAAGTCAATTGCACGTTTTCAGCATTAGCATCATAGCAGTTTTTGACAAGCTCAAACAAAGCTGTGATACGATCGGTTATCAGCTCTCTTCCCAATAAACGAAAAGTGCTGATATCAAACTTGAAATGCAATATAGTAGGATTGTCATTCTCCATATTCCACAATTTTATCAAAAACCGCTTTTGCCAACAATGGCGGTACCGCATTCCCTATCTGTTGCTGGATGTGCATCAGACTGCCTTTAAAAACAAACTTATCAGGAAAACTTTGCAATCTTGCTGCTTCTCTCACGGACAACCCTCTGTCTTGAAAAGGATGTATCAGCATGTTTTTCCGGTAATTGGAAATAACTACGGAGGGCTTGTCGGCTACCAATCTCTTATAGATACCGCTGTGACATTGGTTCTTGTCTTTATAATTAGACATCAATTCTTCAGGAATGGCCCGCCAATTCTCACCTTGACTAATGTATTTGTATCGTTCAATGACATAATCAGCATTGCGGGAAACATAGTTCTGCTTTGAGGTGCGAGAACCTTGGCGCATTAGCTGGGCATATTCGCCAGCTTCTTTAGCTGAACACTTATACGGTAAGGAATCGTCCATTTGACCATTAAATAAATCCGGAAGGTCGGTTATAGCATCTTTGACCGTATAGGTTTTTTTGTGCTTTTTAGGAAATTGAAATAAAATACCATTTCGATTACCTACCATAATAAAACGGTTTCTATGTTGCGGTACACCATAATTAGAGGCTACCACAATGGAATAATTTACGGTGTATCCCAATTCTTCAAAACATTTCTTTACTTTATCACTAATTAATCCGTTCTCAAACCGATAAAAGCCCTCAACATTCTCGAAAAGAAACCAATCAGGGTTTAAAGTGGCGACAAAACGTACAAATTCCTCAAACAGACTGTTGTTCGGGTTTTGCATGTTGCGAGTTACTGTGTTGGATGTGGAGAATCCTTGGCAAGGAGGCCCACCAAAAACAATCAGCTGGTCATTTCCACCAATTGGTGTGACATATTGCAACGGGTCAACATTGTGAATATCATCACAAATAACTAGAGTGTCTTTATGATTATAACGGTAAGTTTCAGCAGCGTTTTTGTCCTTTTCGACAGCAAACATAATGGTTGCACCAGCCATCTCAGCCCCTAAACTGAGTCCGCCCGCACCACTGAATATGTCAATACCATATAACATAGTCTTTTATTTGATTGTCACTATTTGGCATAATCCTTCCGACAACCCTCCCGCTCCCGTGAAAAGGTCGATCACCGTAGCATTTTCATTCTTATTATGTGTCTGATGCGCCGTCATTTTACCACTTTAAATATAAACCTGCAAATATAATCATTTTTCACTTTTATCACATTATTTTGTATAAAAAAAATAAATCATTGATTTTTAGATGATTACCACAAGAAAAACACCTGCCCTCTCAAATATTTTCAGTGCTCCACTTAAGGTCGGGCGACATTACTGTCAGGCGGCAATTGCGCTTTCCCTTTTCATTGTCGGTGGACTTTTGGTCTCTTCATTTCCTCTTCCAGTTCCTGGATGAAGCGTCCCACCTCTTGCGAACCTATATTGTCGCCGAAACGATATGTCTTCCCTTTGCTGGTAACAATTTCTATGGAGGATTCGTCAACCGGATACATGTTCAACTCATCGAGAATCTCAAAAAACTCATCCAATTTGCTTTTCTTAGGAATCCCTATCTCTTTGATTTCCGAAAGAGGAATCCGCCTGCCTCTCCCAAAAGGCAACCCATTGGCATGTTTAATAACCAAGTCGTCCCCATCTATTCCAATCCGCTCTTCTCCGAAAAATTCATTTCGGACTAAAAAAAAGAAGAGGGCAGACGCAGGGAGGGTAAGCAAAAGCCACAACCATTGGTAAGGATTGCTGAAACCTTTGATTACCAAATAGATGCTTCCTGTCACCAACCCTAAAAAATACATTACGGATCCGAAGGCATCCTTCCCACTTGGTTTGCAAACAATCAACACTTTTTCCATCATTTCCTCCTTTTTGCCAGCCACTTCCCAATCCGGTTCTTCCCGTTCAGCTCCGCTACCAGTATGATGCCAAAGGCGATGGCGACGGTGACCTTCAGGGCGGTGACACCCGTATGCAGGGCGGCGCCAAATTGCTCGGAGACAAGATTGTAGGTGGTCCAGAAGATGCCCGCGCCCGGCACCAACGGGAAGATGCCGCAGATCAGATAGACCGTGATCGGGCACTTGCGCACGATGGCCTGCACCATGGCCGTGAAGGCGACCAGCGCGGTGGCGAAGAAGACGACTATCGGCACCGACAAGCCCGTATAGCGCACCAACAGCAGGTAGAGCAGCCAGCCCACCATACCGCAGAAGCCGCTATCCAGATAGTACTTGCGGGGCACGCCAAAGAGCACGGCGAAGGCCATCGTGCCGACAAAGGCTGACACCAATTGCACAAACATCCCGGCCGTTTCTGGCGCGGCCGTAAGTCCTTCCAACACTTGCATTTGTCCATATATCGCCGCATCCAAGATGAAAGCCAAGGCGACGCCTAACGCTATGCAGAAGAAGACCAGCATGGCATCGAGCAGTCGTGTGACGCCGGCGATGTAATCCTCGTGTGCCAGGTCGCGGATGCCATTGGTGAAGGGCACCCCTGGGATCAGCGGGATGATGGCGCCGATGATCATATTGCTGAGGTGTGTGCCCAGTCCCAGCTGGTACATCACCCCGCAGAGTGCGGTGGCCAGCAGGCCGCCCGTGATGTTGCCAGCGATGCGTGAGAGATGCCGGTAACCGACGAACAGCATATAAACCCAGAGCAGCAAACCGGCCACGAACGCCGCTATGCTGTCGGCAAAGCCGCCGCCGAAGATGATGCAGAAAGCCGCACTACCGAATGCCGAGGCCGTAATTTGCTCCCACACGGGCTTCGGCCGCAAGTCGCGGATGGCCTTCAGCCGCGATTCCAGCCGCTCAAGGTCGCACTTGCCCTCGAAAACCTCTCGGGAGAGCTGGTTCACCGCCACCACCTTGTCGAGACTCGCACCTTTGATGGGGATGAATCTACTGCGGGCGAACCCTTTCGCCGTGGCCATAATGCCGTTGCTGAGCACAAAGAAACTCTCATCGTCCACGCCATAGTGGCCGGCGATGCGCCGCATAGTCTCGTCCACGCGCGAAATTTCCGCCCCGTTTTCCAACAGGATTGCCCCGGCCTCGTAAGCCAGCTCCATAATTTTGCTGTTGTCGTCCATTGTTTATTGGGTATTATCTCAGCTGTTCGTAAGGTGTTGGATTACCTCCTCCGCGCGCTCAAAATCTTGCCTATATACATGTGATGGATGCCGGCGGTGGTGTTCACATTATACCCCCACACATTTCCCAACGCACCCCATCCTATGGTCATGGCATTATGATGCTCCTTATCACCACTGGCCAACAAAAGACCCGCACCCTTGAACCAATCAAACGGATTGAGATTCGTCGTCTTGGCATAGTCAAATTCCTCAAAATCAGATTCCTGAATCGGACGACCGCCTTTCCCATCTTGAGCATATAAATTCATTCCGGCAATAAATACCACCAGAGACACCCAAAGTGTCATGCATAACTTTTTCATAATCTTCATTTTATTTTAACCCTGCAAAAATAGCATTTTCGCATTATTTCTAATAAAAATATGTATTTTTGTGCCGTTTTAAAGCATCTACGCCATGAATATAGACACTATCGACAAACAAGCGCGCATCGCCGTCCTAATCCCTTGCTACAACGAGGAATACGCTATCGCTCAAGTGGTGCGCGACTTCAAGGAGGCGCTACCGGAGGCCACCGTCTTTGTTTATGACAACAACTCCACCGACCGCACCGCGGAACTGGCCGCCGAAGCCGGGGCCGTCGTGCGCCGCGAACCCCTGCAAGGCAAGGGCAACGTGGTACGGCGCATGTTCCGCGAAATAGAGGCTGACTGCTACATCATGGTGGACGGCGACGGCACCTACAACCCCGCCGACGCACCCGCCCTCGCCCGCGCCGTGCTGGAAGAACAGGTCGATATGGCTATCGGCGACCGCCTCTCCACCACCTACTTCCAAGAGAACAAACGCCCCTTCCACAATATGGGCAACAAACTGGTGCGCAACCTCATCAACCGCTTCTGGAACAACGACATCCGCGACATCATGACCGGTTACAGGGCCTTCAGCCGCCCCTTCGTGAAACTCTTCCCCGTCATGACCCAGAACTTCGAAATCGAGACCGAAATGACCATCCATGCCCTTGACAAACGGTTCACCGTCAAGGCCATTCCCTCCCAATATGCCGACCGCCAAGAGGGCGAGTCAAAACTGAACACCTACAAAGACGGCTTCAAAATCCTGAAGACCATCTTCTCACTCTTCAAAGAATACCGACCGATGCTGTTTTTCGGCATACTCGCCATCGTCCTCCTGCTCATCGCCATCATCCTCTTCATCCCAATCCTGGTCGAATTCTTCAAAACCGGACTGGTGCCTCGCTTCCCCACCCTGTTCTGCGCCGGATTCCTGGCCATCACTGGCATCATGTCATTCTTCACCGGCCTTATCCTGGATGTCATCATCAAGAAAGACCGTAAAAATTACGAACTGAAAGTCATTAATTTCAAACAGTCATGAAAAAACGCTGGTTCCGGTTTGTTGCGGTTTTCGTAGTGCTGATAGCCAGTTTTATGCTGTTCGCCACGCTTTCGTGCTGGATGCCCGACCGCGCCATCCAGAAACATGTCAGCCAAGCCGCCCTCACACTCCACAAAAACGGGATTTATCCGAACGCTATGATTGATAAGGTGGCGTGCCGGCAAGACAATTTCACGGACGCCATCATCCTTAACCAGATATTCTGCATAGACCGCAGCCACCCCTTGAAATCAGCCATGAGCGCCGTGAGAGGATGTACCGATAACCCCTTTGATGTCACGGGCGCCTTGCTCAAAACCACACGCTACGAACAGGATATCAAACCCATCACATACCCCCGATACTGGCACGGCAACACCTTCCTGTTCCGTTTCCTGCTGTCGTTCATGAGTTACTCCAACCTGCAATGGCTGATGTTCGCGGTGAGCACGCTGCTGCTGATTTTCTTTGTCATCTGTTACTATCCCCGCGCCGGTATCTGGAACACGCTTGCATTTGTGCTCAGCTGGCTCCTCGTCTATGGGTTTGTGATGCAGTTTTCCATGCAGTTCTTCCCCGTACTCGCCCTGGCTCTCATCTGCTCCATCCTGATCATCCCCCATGATGACAATCCGGCATACATCGCCATGCTCCTCTTCATAATCGGTTGCCTCACCTGCTATTTTGACCTGCTCACCACACCCCTTCTCACCTTCGGATGGCCGCTGGCGGTTTGGATATCCCTGCAAAGGTCATCCACTATAAATCTGAAAGACAGCTTGTTGCAAATCACGGGATGGGGTGCGCTTTGGGGCACAGGATACGGCCTCACCTTCGCCTCCAAATGGGCACTGGGCAGTTGGATTCTGAAAACCAACGTGCTTCAGGATGCCGCCGACCAAGTGGCGTACCGCATGACCTCCAGCGATTTCACCCGTTGGGACGCCGTCACCCAGAATTTCAGCATGCTGCCTCTGTCGATGCTGCTGACAGTTCTCATTTTGCTATGCATCCTCATGGTGCTGCGCTTCCGCGCGCAAGGGGGCACCAAAGCGCTGCTCCTGCTGATGACCGCCCTTCTGCCTTATGTCTGGTACTTGCTGGTCGCCAACCACAGTTACCTGCACGCCTGGTTTACCTACCGCTTGCAAGCCGTCAGCATCGCCGCCCTGCTCATGGCCATCCTCAGCTTCTGCTCCGACAGGACAAGGCGTTTTTCAAGGCGCTAATACACAGCAATATACCATTTCCATCTCAATGGGCTGTTTAAGTAAACAACCGTACCTAAACAGATAAAAAGCAGATAATAAATAAAGATATCTATCCATCACAACACTAAAAACAGCAGAATTATGAAAAGAACTATTCTTATCCTGTGCGCCGCCTTGCTGATGGCAGGATGCGGCAATTCTGAAAAGAAATTGCAGAAACGCGCTTTCGAACTATGTCAGTACATCCCAGACCATCAGCTGCTGGAAAAATCAAAAGCATACATGACGGACGATTTTTACGCCGTGCTCGACACCATGTTCCATCATCTTCCCGAGCACGAAGCCATGGACCACGAGTGGCTTTACTATTTCGTAACTGGGAATGGCGGCACTATCGCTGATTATGAGGTTTCGAATGTGGAACTCATCGACCCGACCCATGCGGTAGCCACCATCAAAGTTCGACAGAAATGGGAGGACGGCTCTTTTGATAAGAATAGCGACATCGAAGAGCATCAACTCTATATGGAAAAGGTAAATGGTCAATGGCTCATGTCTGATTTTGACGGGCATAAAGCCGACTGCATCTACCATATTGCCATCAACAAACAGGAGCAAGTGGTGCGCCAGGCCATCAGCGAATATCTGGTCAAGGAAATCGGCGAGCATTATCAGAAAGGCGAGTTGTGCGTGCCCACACTGATGATGGTACACGAAACCGACTCCTGCGTATGGGGCGATTTCTGGGTGATGTGGTACAATCGCTCCGGCGACACGCTCAAGACGGTTTCGGGTGGCAACCACTCAGGAGTGATGACCTTAAGCAAAAAGGACGGCAAAGTAACTGTAACCGGTTTCGAGCAGACCGTTGACGGTGCCGGCAACGAAGCAAGCGCCAAACGCATCTTCGGAGAGCATTACGACATCTATCAGAACATGCACTCCAACGATAATGTCCGCGAGGCCGTCCGCCAGGAACAACTGCGCGAATACCTCAAACGCCACAATCTCGACATCCATTATTACCAGGACTACGGCTGGCCTGTGGTAAAATTATAGCCATCCTGAAATCACCGGCATCCGCCACCTGGGCCATCACCCAACGAAACAATCTCTAATTGAAAACACAAGCAACATGAAGAAAACTTTGTTTTTGCTGCTATTCACCGCCTCTTTGTCGCTATATGCGCAGGACATAAACCATTACAAACAGATTGTCAAGGAGTTGAGCTCCGCCAAATACCAGGGGCGCGGCTATGCATACGATGGTGCCAACGAGGCGGGAAAATACCTGTTGTGGGAATTTGCAACTGCAGGTGCTGATGAGCTTTGGCGACAGGAATTCACCATCGACATCAACACTTTTCCCGGCAAGATGGAAATGTCAGTTGATGGCAAAAAACTAACAGCGGGCGTGGATTTCTCCATGCGCGAGTACTCGCCCGGCGTGCGCGGCACTTACAATCTCTACTATGTGGACACGGCCAACTACAACGCCGAAAAGATGTTCGCAGATTTGGCCAAGCCCGAATACAAAGACTGCTTTGTAGTCTGCGATTTCTGGTTTTCATACAAGCACCACAAAGATTTCCAGAAAATTTGGGGCAAGGAGGGTTGCACCAACGCGGGAATGATACAGACATGGGAACCGCTGCTGAAGTTTTACAAGGCATACGGAGAGAAAATCATGGGCAAACCTGTCATCTGGGCCACCTCCGACTTCCCGAAGGATGCCAAAAGTATCACCGTCAACATTGAGAACAAGTTCCTGAAGGATTACGAGCTTTTCAATGTCATCGCCAAGGTGGAGGGCAAACGGCACGACAGCTGCTATGTCTTCACGGCACACTACGACCATCTGGGCAACCTTGGCAAGAAGGTCTATTACGCCGGTGCCAACGACAACGCTTCGGGCACGGCGGCCATCGTGACATTTGCCAAATATTACGCCCAGAACCGCCCCGAGTACGACATGTACTTCATCGCTTTCTCCGGAGAAGACGCCAACCTGCGCGGTTCGGAATACTATGTGGAGCATAATCCTGTCGTACCGCTAACGCAAATCAAGTATTTGTTCAACATTGACATGATCGGAGACAACAACCCAGTACAGTACTGCGAGGTAAGCGACGAGGGCATGAGCGGTTTTGCCCTATTCGAGCAAATCAACAACGAAAAACACTACTTCAAGTCCTTGAACAGAGGCGAGTTGGCCGGCAACAGCGACCACTACCCTTTCGCCCAACGGCATGTGCCTTGCATCTTTTTCGAGAATGAGGAAGGTGATGCGTTCAAGTATTACCATACTGTCTTTGACACATACGAAAATGCCATATTCGACAGTTACGAGCCGATTTTCAAAATAATAAGAAATTTTGTGGAAAAACACGCTTCCCCACAAGTGGAAGGCCACTACATTTACAAACATGCCTTTGAGTATGATTTGGATGGGAATCACTTTGATGTGCATGAGACAGGCACGATGGACTTTTACCCCGACGGCACCGCCCTTGATTCCGCCCAGCAGGTGTATGAGGTCACGCTATCAGATGGCAACAAGATAACCTATGTGTTTAACTATGTCAGTCCCAGTCGCTGGAAACTTGAAGGGGAGGATTTCTTCTTCTCGGGCATAAAAGAAAATTTCCGTATGGAGGTAATGGAAGGTGGCGATAAAGAGCCCGCCCTGGCACAAAAGATCATGGATGTCATAGGCGGCAGCATCGACTACAAATACAAATTTCACCTGGACGCACTGACAGCTGACAAGTTGCAATGGAGTTTCATTTACCGCGATGGCCATTCCGACACCTGGGAGTTCTATCGGGCCCCGTTGCGTTAGTGTTGTTTAAATTCGTTGGCAACGACTTTTTATAGAAGACTATCTCGCCCTTATGATTTATCTTGTTTTAGCCATAATATTTTCTTCCGGTGTTTTTGTCACCATGCGTTTTTTCAAACGCTTCGAATTGGACAATCACCAGGCCCTGATGTGGAACTATGTCTTCGCCACCGTCACCGGATTCCTGATATGTGGCAAATACGACACCATTCCCCAATTGGTCCATGAACCATGGTTTGGTCTGGCTTTGTTGACCGGTTTCTGGTTCATCTTCACCTATCTGCTGATGACGGCCTCAGCCCAATCATCGGGCGTCACCATCACTTCACTCTCCAGCAAGTTGTCAGTGGTACTTCCCACCTTGGCCGGCGTGCTCATCTTTCATGAACATCTGAACATGAAAGTCGCAACGGGCATCTTTTTGGCCTTAATCGCGTTGGTTTTAGTATTGGGAGGAAACAGCAAAACAACTGACAACGCACAGAGAACCAAGCTATTACTTCCCTTATTGATTTTCTTTGGCACCGGCATCGGTGACATTCTGATGAAACTCAACCAGCAACACAACACCGGCAACAACATGGGATTCATGATCGCATTTATCTACATGATAGCCATGCTGTTCGGCATTATCCTGGTGGCATCTGACCTCATCCGTGGAAAAACCAAATGGCAAAATAAGAATTTAGTTGGGGGTATCGCGCTGGGCGTCATCAACTTTTTCTCCACATACTGCGTATTTCACGCTATGCGCTTTTTTGACAATGTGGTTTTATTCCCCGTTTACAACATTGGTGTTGTCTGTCTCACCGCCCTCATCGGTTGGCTTCTTTTCAAAGAAAAACTGACCTGGAAAAATTATCTTGGTCTTGCCATTTCCATCATTGCCGTGGTTCTGATTACGGTAAAGCTCTAACACCTGCACAATCCACAAGGAATTATAAACAAGTGACTTACTATGAACTGGACCATCATCATCATTGAAGCTCTCGTCATGACCACCATTTTTACAGTCATGATCTTGATTCCACTCATGAAGAATCCCGTATGGTGGATTCACGATTATCCGGAGGACATCCAGGAGGAGTACTTCAAGACCCACGAGCGCGTGCCGTCGAAGTTCTTCACCAAGACCGTGCTGCTCAAGAAAGGCTGTGCGCTGCTCGTCACCCTCGCCGTGATGCTCGGACTGATGAAGTTGGCCGGTGCCTACAACTTCTGGACAGCGTTCGCGCTGAGTTACGGCATTTGGCTTGTCATCGACTGGTACGACTGCTTCTTCCTCGACTGGGTGCTCTTCGCAAACCTGAAGTCCGTGCGACTCCCCGGCACCGAGCACATGGACGCCGCCTACCACCAGAAAAAGTACCACTTCGTGCAATCCCTCTGGGGAATGCTCATCGGTCTGCTCCCGTGCCTGATTGGGGCGGGAATTTACGCTTGGCTGCTTTGTTAACAAAACCAGCAGTTCCGTATGTTGCGTTGAACCCAACAAAACAGTATCTGTTAAAGCAAAAAAGAGAAAAGAAATAAATAATGGAACAGAAATTATGCCAGAGCTGCGGAATGCCGCTCACCCCAGAAATCCTCGGCACCAACGCCGATGGCACCCAAAACGAAGAATACTGCATCTACTGCTACAAGGACGGCGCCTTCACCGACGACTTGACAATGGAAGAGATGGTGGAGTCCTGCGCCCAGTTCGTGGATGAGTACAACAAGAGCACCGGCCAAAACCTCACCCAAGAGGAACTGAAGTCGATGCTGCGCCAGTATTATCCCACCCTCAATCGTTGGCAACTGCCCGCCGACCAGCTCCCACCCGCCACCTCGCCCATCAAACACCAACTAATCGATGAAGTCAATGCACTGGGCATCAAGGACATGCCGCACATCGACAATCTTTTCGTGCTGCAGGGTTCGTTCGTCAACATGGAGTATGTCATCAACGGCAATAAGGTGAAACTCCTCGACGATAATGCCACCTATTGGGGCAATCAGGTCGAAAAAGGAGACGGTCGCTGTTTCGGCATTGCCTGCGATGAGCACCACATCCTTGTGAGCGAGTACGGCAAGGATGGCGCGGATGCCGAAATAGTAACACTAAAAAGACGATAAAGAATTGTTGTAATTGCAATGAAACACGAAATCAACCCCAAAGAAACCCCGCGCGCCTTCGCCTTCGAGATGTGGATGACCGCGCCCATGCCGATGGTGACGCTGGTGAAGACGATGAATGTGACCAAACTGTTGAAAACCAGCCGGAAGAGCGACATCAAGTTCAACACGCTGATGTGCTGGTGCATCGGGAAGACGGCCACCGGGACGGAGGAACTGCACCTGCTGCCCGAGGACGGCAAGCTGTTCCGCTACGACCAGATCGCCGTCAATGTGGTGGTGCGCAACCGCAAGGGCGGCATCAACTCCTGCGACATCCCCTTCACCGACGACCTTCAACAGTTCAACCGCGACTACATCGCGCTGACCACCAAAGTGGCGGAGGAGTGCGCGAGCAGCTTCCTCGACGGCTACATGATTGTCGGCACCTCCGCGATGATCCAGACAGAGCTCGAATGCATCGTCAACCAATACACCGACAAGTTCCTCAACCCGATGGTGATGTGGGGCAAATACCGCAAAGAATGGTTCAAAACCAAGCTGCCCGTCTCGTTCCAGTTCCACCACGTGCAGATGGACGGCGGCGATGCCGCGCGGTTTCTGGAGCGGCTGCAGCAAACAATCCTCTCTCTATGAAGTTGCTAAAACAATACCGTTTCGGTTTTGACCCGTGGGGCTTGATCCTCTTCCTGCTGGTGATGCTCCCCAACTTCATCTGGTTTGCTGTTCCCGCACCGAACGATATCCTGCGTGTGGATTCGGCCACGCCGGTGGTGGACGCCATCGGCTCCGTGTTCCAAGTCCTGACCGTCGCGTGCCTCTGTTTCGTCATCCATAAGAGCAGCAGCAAACTTAGCTTTTCTCCCCAGATTATCGCCACAATTTTTTGCGTCGCAGTCTATTACATTGGATGGGCGTTGTATTACACGGCCAATGTGAGTCCTATCGTCATCCTCCTGCTGACCGTCCCGCCCTGCTTGGCGTTCCTCCTGTTTGCCATCGACCGGAAGAACCTCCCGGCAGTGATATTTGCAACAGTGTTTGCGGTATGCCATCTGGTGTTCGGGGTGGTGAACTTTGTATAGAAAAGGAATAAGTGGTTGTTTTCACATCTATAAAAATGGAATAAGTGACAAAATATAACGAAAAATTTATGGAATAAGTGATTTTTTTATTGTATTTCACAGAATTATAGTATCTTTGCGGTCGTAAAATTATCACGGCTATGTTGAAACGCAAATTCACCCAATATATTGAACATTTCCTGAAAGAAGAGCAGGACAAAATCTTATTAGTGAACGGCGCCCGTCAGATTGGAAAATCGTATCTGATTCGCTATGTGGGGACCAAGCTATACACTCATTTCGTTGAAATTAATCTTAAAGAGGACAAAGAAGGCGAGCAGGTGTTCGCTTCAGTTCATACCACCAATGATTTATACATTCGGCTAAGCAACTATTACTCAAAACCTTTGGGCAACAAATCCGATACTTTGATTTTTTTGGATGAGATACAGAGTTACCCGCATCTGCTGACTATGCTCAAATTTCTTAACCAGGAAGGGAAGTATCGTTTCATTGCCAGCGGTTCGCAGTTAGGGGTGGCCTTGGCGCAGACGCCCTCTGTGCCGCTCGGCAGCGTGGAAATCAAGCAGATGTACCCGCTTGATTTTGAAGAGTTCCTGTGGGCAACAGGCATTAGTACGGAGTGGATTGACCAAATTCACAATTCTTATCTGAAAGAGGAGGCTCTTGATGAAAACACGCACTCCCTGTTGCTAAAACGATTCCAATACTACTTGCTTATCGGAGGACTTCCAGAGGCTATTAACAAATATCTGGAAGACAGGAACATAACGCGGGTACGATCGGTACACAACGACATCCACGAACTCTACCGCATTGATTCATCACAATATGATGCGGAGCATAAATTGAAAATCCGGCGCATCTACGATTTGATTCCCAGCGCA
>Ga0247610_10000092_pt1 | contig 145719 bp, 130 predicted proteins | sample 174DNAGHGhighgp2_FD_193483 | JGI IMG/M metagenome (GOLD analysis project Ga0247610, IMG submission 193483) | Sheep rumen microbial communities from Palmerston North, Manawatu-Wanganui, New Zealand - 1742 DNA GHGhigh gp2 | ecosystem: Host-associated > Mammals > Digestive system > Stomach >... | reverse complement strand
ATAGTCGGTGTTAATGGCAAAGAGGTCCCACCTGTTCCCATTCCGAACACAGAAGTTAAGCTCTTTTACGTCGAAAATACTCGGTTGGCGACGACCCGGGAAGATAGATAGACGCCGGCACAAATATGCAGAGGTATCGAAGCGGTCATAACGAGGCGGTCTTGAAAACCGTTTGGCTTAACGGCCACGTGGGTTCGAATCCCACCCTCTGCGCTTGAGAAATGGATCAGATTTAATCTGGTCCATTATTTTTTTGTCCGTGCGTGATCGTAAATTTGTAAAAATTATAGACAAAGCAAGAAGTATGTGTTATAATAAAAATTGAATGGGCTGTTATACAGCTTTCAGCAAACGAAAAATTCGTTTGTAAAAAGTTAAAACTGAAACGAGGTGAGGGAAAATGCGTCTGAGAATATCTGTTGCTACAAATATAGGCAAATTCAGGATCAACAATGAAGATAACTACTATGCGAACGGGAAGAAACTGACTGAAGGCGTTTCTGACGATTTTTCCGTAACCTATACTGAAGAACTTACAGAGCATGCACTGTTTGCTGTGTGCGATGGTATGGGCGGCGAAAGCTGCGGTGAAGTTGCTTCTGCCGCTGCTGTAAGTGTACTTGACAGTTTCCGTGAGAAAATATTTGCGGCTTCTGACAACAGGGAACAGAGCGAAGCTGTCAACGAATACGCAAGGGCTGCGAGTCTTACGATCAACGAGGAAATTACAAAAGCCGGAGGAGCCAGAGGCGGAACGACCCTGACTCTTGCCTGTGTAAAGAACGGAATAATATCCATGTACTATCTTGGTGACAGTCGTATCTATATGTACAGAAACGATGTTCTCACAAGACTTACTCGTGATCATACTGTTGCATATGAAATGATCGACTCGAATGTTCTTACCGAGGAAGAAGCAGAGAAGAGTCCGGAAAGACACAGACTTACGATGTATCTCGGATATGATGAGGACACTGAATCAATAAAAGCAGGTTTTGCAGGTTCCTATACCCTTACGGAAGGTGAGCGCTTTCTTATGTGTACCGACGGTCTGAATGAAATGTGTACTTCAGAAGAGATCAGCGCTGTTCTTTCATCCGCTGACAATGACGCAGCTAAAATGCTTGTAGACAAGGCACTCGAAAACGGCGGTATGGATAATGTGACCTGTATCGTAATTGAGATCGTTGAATAATGTGTGAAAAGCCGCTGGTTTCAGCGTTTTTCTTCTGGCAGTTGATCGGGCCGGACAAATATACAGTCGGCACTTTATTAAAATATAAAACAGCAGGCAGTCATTCACGTTTAAGTGAGTGACTGCCTGCTGTTTGTCAGAGACAATAATTCTTTACATTATAACATTTTAGTCTTGATCTCGATTTTGAGGACCTTTTCCCAGCCGATGTGTTTGAGAGAATACTCTGTTTCAGTGGCTTCTTTCTCAGGAGGTATTACTGTACCGTCAGCACGGACCTTCTTTTCGACAGGACGTATAACGTCTTTGGATGTACGGCTGACAAGTTCGGATAAAGTGTCTGTAGGTAATACTACAGCAAAAACATCAGGATCGTAGCTGAGAAGTTCATTTACGTCAGTGATGTTCTGTTCAGCACGAACAATTTTAGGACTGTCGTATATTTTGATGAGACTGCTGTACTGATCGGTTGTCATTCTGTCTTTTGATGCCCATAATATTTTCATTTTTCATTTTCCTTTCCTGTGAGGTGATTTGTTATCATATCATATTATATCATATCATATAAAATATAGAAAATCAAGAGGTGATAAATGGAACCGCAGATTACTGTTCATATGTTTTAAGAATATTCTGTGCGACTTCCGTTTTTGAAAGGCGCTGATCCATGGCCTGCTTTTCGATATATCTGTGAGCCTGCGGTTCAGTAAGCTTTAAGTACTGGATAAGAATACACTTTGCCCGGTTTACGAGTCGGGCTTCTTCTATTTTTGTCTGAAGCTTTGAGTATTCCTTCATTACATTCATCATGCGGGCTCTTGTAGCCTGGAGCATTTTGAGGGTATGATAGAAAAGAGTTTTGTTCAGCGGTTTTGCAAGTACGCATACACCGCAGACTTCAAGTTTTTCTGATAATTCATCAGCTATGTCCGCTTTGCATATGAGCAGGACACCTGTGCTGGAGCGTTCTGTTATTGCTGCTGCAAGGTCACTTCCGAATTCATCCGGAAGAGGAGTACTTATTATTGCAACGTCGAATTCTGTGCGGTTTATAAGACGGCGTGCCTCGTTTCCGCTTGATGCTACTGTTATCTGACTGCTGCAGTATGACTTCATCAGATTAGTAAGAAGAGCGGCAGCCTGTTCCGAACCGCTTATTATAAGGGTTTTGTCCAAAGAATCACACCTTCCGTTCAGACTGCCCGGTCATATGATGCAGAAATATTCGTTGTACTCATTTTCTTCCTTATTGCTTGCATCATTGAAGCTGCTTATGCGCCTGTCTAATCTTTCGAATACCTGTTTCAGTTCAAGGTCAGAAAGACTTTCCTTTATAAATTCGCTGTTCTTTGCTGCTTCAACAGCTTCACTGAGCGACTCAGGAAGATCACCGCATGAAACACCGGCTTCAGGAAGCGGAAGCTTCTTTTCGATGCCGTCAAGACCCGCCTTTAAGATCAGGTCAAGTACCATGTGGATATTGCAGGAAGGATCGGCTGAACGGATCTCAAGTTTTTCACCGGCATTACAGCTGTTGGTGATCCTGAGCGCTGCATCGCGTCTTTCAGGAGCCCAGTTTATTGTCTGGTGTTCTTCGGCAAGTCCGTTTCTGAAGTATGAATTTGTTGTAGGACCAAGGAAAACTGAGATCTCACGTAAGTGTGAAAGAATGCCTGCGATGAAATGAGCACCGTCACCTGAAACTGTTCCGATTTCTGTTCTGAAAATGTTTGCTCTGTTCTTTTCGATTGAAAGATTTATGAAGAAAGAACTTCTCGGCTGATCACGGAGCGGATATGCCATGAAGGAAGCGTGAAGACCATTCTGCGAAGCGATGGAGCGTACTGCGGTCTTGAAGTTGAGTGTGTTGTCAGCTGCAGCGAGAATTCCGCCCGACTTGAATGTTATCTCGTTCTGGCCGTGACCATGGAGATGACGTGATGTCTCGGGCTTGATCTCCATCTCATCGATCGAAAGGCAGATCTCACGTCTTATGTTTTCGCCGTGGTCAAGAGGTGATACGTCAAGATATCCGGCGTTGTCGTTGGTGATCCTTGTTGGTTTTCCGTCATCGCCGAGTTCGAAAAGGTAGAACTGAGCTTCTGTTCCGACGTTGCAGCTGTAACCGCTTACCTCAAGCTTGTCAGCTGTGTTCCTGAGACGCATGCGGATGTCACCCTTGAAAGGAGATCCGTCATGGTTTTTCAGATGACAGAGGAAACGTACAACGCGTCCTGCTCTCGGTCTCCACGGAAGAACCGCAAGAGTTGCCGGATCAGGTATCAGATAAAGGTCTTCGTGTGAGTAGTCGCTGACGCCGTAGAAAACGGACGGATCGAGCGGCATTCCGACGGTAAGTGCTGTGTGAAGTTCGGAAGGCATGATCGCGAGGTTTTTCAGATTTCCGAAAAAGTCAACGAAAGCGAGTCGTATAAACTGTACGTCATTTTCATTTACAAAACTGATAATATCAGATTCTGAGTAATTATTCATAGAGAAACGTCCTTTCAAATCGGTGATCTTAAGGTGTTCACTTAAGAAAACACTGATTAAACCGGAAATCCGGCTTCGCCGGATTTCCGGAGGTAGGATTTGCGGGGCTTCGCCCCGAACCCCGCGCTGATTTATGGATAAATCAGCGTTCCCTTAAGTAAACGCAGATGAATACATAAATCAGCTGCGTATCCGGTTTTATCAGTATTTACTTAAGTTTACTGTAAACAGCTTTTGCCACCTTGTAAACGTCGCCGCATCCCAGTGTGATGATAAGGTCTCCAGGAGCTGCGTGTTCGCAGAGATAGTCAGTTACAGTATCAAAGTCAGCCTGCTTGCATTCATTTGTCTGAACAGCCTTCTTGTCCTTGTCAAAGTAAATGCATCCGTCGATCTTGTCGGCGAGGTCCTTTGTGAAGATGTTGTATGTGTTCTTTTCGCGTGAGCCCATGATGTTTGTAAGAACCACCTTGTCAGGGATGGAAAGAGCCTTTGCAAAATCGTCAAGGAGCATTGATGTTCTGGAGAAAGTGAACGGCTGGAATACAGCCCATACGTTTTTATAACCCATCTGCATTGCAGCATTGAGGGTAACAGTAAGCTCTGCCGGATGATGTGCGTAGTCATCGGCTATTGTTATATCGTTCTTCTTTCCGATTATTTCAAATCTTCTCTTGGCACCGCCGAATTCCTCAAGGCCCTTTGCGATGAATTCAGGTGAAGCACCGGCACTGTGGGCTGTAGCTGCGGCTGCAACAGAGTTCAGGATGTTGTGTTCACCCGGAACGTTTATTGTAACATCACAGAGTTTTTCGCCCTTGTACATAAGCTTGTACTTAGCCTGTGTACCGCTCTGTCTGTTTATATCAGCCGGGTAGTAGTCACATGATGATGAAGTACCGAATGTGATTATGTTCTTGTTTTCGATTCCTGCAACAGCTTTCATGGTGTTGGCATCATCGGCATTTACAATGAGAGTCTTTGATGTCTTTTCAGCGAATTTTCTGAATGAAGCGATAATGTTGTCGAGTGTGCCGAAGTAGTCCAGATGATCAGCGTCGATGTTAAGGATAACAGATGTATCCGGGTAGAGCTTAAGGAAAGTGTCAACGAACTCACATGCTTCACATACGAGTATATCACTGCTTCCTGCCTTGCCGCTTCCGCCGATGCACGGGAGCTTGCCTCCTATAAATGCGGAAATGTCGATGCCTTCAGTGTGGAGTATCTGTGTGATCATTGAAGTGGTTGTGGTCTTGCCGTGCGTACCTGAAACGCAGATGGCGTTTTCGTACCAGCTTGTAACGATACCGAGAAGTTCGCTTCTTTCAAGCACCGGAACACCGCTTGCCTTTGAAGCTATAAGCTCCGGATTGTCTGCCATTATGGCTGCTGTGTGCACGATAAGGTCTGCGCCTTCAATGTTTTCAGCGCGCTGTCCGAGATAAACCGGAATGCCCATCTTTCTTACAGCATCAAGAGTTTCAGTCTCGTTGTTGTCTGATCCTGTGAGATAGTAACCCTTGGCGTGGAGTATCTGCGCCAGCGGATACATGCCTGAACCGCCTATACCAATAAAATGTATATGCTTTTTTCCTTCTAAAATTTCTGTGTTCACTTTTATCATTCCTTTGTTTTATTGCTGCTTGGGAAACTCTGATTTATTCATAAATCAGCGTAGGGGACCGGGGCGAAGCCCCGCAAATTCCCCTTCCGGAAATCCGGCGAAGCCGGATTTCCGATTTAATCAGTGTTTTCCTTGAAATTTTTCATCAGTGCAGCTTTCATTATTATTATCATTGTTTTTGAATCTGTTATTCTGCCGTCGAGGACCATTTCAAGGGCTTCTTCAAACGGTATCCGTACAACGTCGAGAAATTCGTCGTCATCAGGATCCGGTGCCGAAAACGTCAGTCCCTTTGCCAGATACATGTGTATTATTTCGGTGGTGTACGCCGGAATCGGTGCTATTTCACCGAGATATTCGAATGATCCTGCCGTGGTACCTGTTTCCTCAAGAAGTTCGCGCTTTCCGGCTTCAGAATGGTCTTCGCCCTTTTCAAGCTTGCCGGCCGGTACTTCCAGCGTTACTTTCCCGAGAGGGTAGCGGTACTGCTTTACCAGGAGTATCGTACCGTCATCGTTTACCGGAAGTATGCATACGCCTCCGTAGTGTACCACAAATTCTCTGACGGCCGTGCTGCCGTCCTCAAGGAGAGCATTGTCTCTTTTTATTTTAAAGATCTTTCCGTCGTAAACTACGGCGCTGTCTTTTGTTTTCTCTTCAAGATGCATTACTTTTCCTCCTGTAACGGTATATCTATTTCGCTTCCTTCGCAGTGAATGCTGACAGTTTCGTCATCCGGTGATATTTCCGGAGTGTAGTTCCTGTATTTTCTGCTTTTTATCCGTGAAGCAAGATGAATAAAAAAGAATACTGTGCAGTAAACTGCGTATATGCCTGCCGATGCTGCCGAGATCATTATTCCTTCGCGCAGACCGTATGTGAAGTAGTCAAACACGATCTCGTTCTTTCCCGCCGGTACGACTATGGCCATAAATCCGCCGTTTACCTTTTCTATTTCGGTCTTCCTGCCGTTTACATATGCGGTGAACCCTTTGTCGAAAGGAACACTGAAAAACAGCAGAGTCTCTTTATCGGTTTCAAACAAGGCTTCAAATCCACGGGTCGATGTCTTAAACTCTGTGCAGGAATTCGCTCTGCGCTGACGGCAGTCTTCGAGGTAGGTGCTCTGGCTGAGAGTGACCGATTTTATATCGCATCTGTCAAGTATGCCTTCAAGACGTTCTGCCTGTTCGCCGGAAAGAAGAACTGCATGCATGAGCGCGTTTGCCTTTGAAGTACCGTATATTTTTTCAAAGTCATCTTCAGTCATGTATGAGCTGTAGGCAAATCCGGCAGGAACGAATTCCGTGTTTTCATAAACTGCGAAGCTGTCACCGGATGAGAGCTTTTTAAATCCCGGCATTGAAAGAGGAGACTGTTTCTTTTTCGTGCCGTATTCATACTGGTTAAAGTAATATTTTACTGAAAGAAGGCCGCGTAAAGCGTAGTATGAAGTATCAGCACGCGATGCAACGTCCCTTTTGATGCCGACGGTATTGTAGAAATCAATGACTGACGGCGAAACAGTGCTCTGGAAACACCTCACTGACGGAAGTCCCCAGAACATAGGGTAGTTGTCGGCGCTTTCTGAAATATCGGTCCTGAAAAATCCTTTTTCATTTTCGGTTACCGATGACGATGTGTCATTTATTGAAGCGGCAATATAGCGGTCCGGGTATGGTCCGTCATATATTCCGAAGTAGAATACTGAAGCAGTGGAGATGAATGCGGCCAGAGCGGTAAATATGACACCTTTTCTGATGTATGATCTTCTGATGCTTTTCAGGAAGAAAACATATCCTGCACCCGCAAGGAAAATCGCGGTAATACCGGCCGACAGGTAAAAATAGGTCCTGTGACTGCCGAAAGCCATCCATTTTACTTCGTTCTTTTCCTTTGAAGGAAGGAATGAGATAACGATGAAAGCGAGCAGCATAAGTGTGCATATACGGAATCCGGAACCGGTTTTTATGTCTGAGCGCTCAAATACCTGAGCGGTGACGAGCGCCATGATCAGTACAGGCATGTAGAACCATCTTGCGTAGTACTCGGCATTGAACATGTAGAATGCTGAGTTGAGAACCGGAACAAATGCGCATATGATACATATCTTTATAAGTCTTGATTTCCATGAATCCGGCCTGTACCTGAGATAGGAAAGCACTGCAGCCATTGAGAAAAGCGGCAGATATCCGGCGATGGATGACCACTTGGATGTGCCGTCGCTGAAAAGATTCGGACGTGCCGGTGAATCAGGTATCATGAAGAAACTCTGGATCACGCGCCATACTCTTGTGCGGTCACTGTATGCGAGCATATCCATGCCGTAAAGATGTTTTGATACACGGTAGTTGCCGAGCACCGACAGAGCGGCGGGAACGAGCAGGACTGAAGCCATTGCCGTTCCGAGAACAGCTTCGGCAGCCAGTGTGAAGAATTTTGCCGGCCTTACACGGAAATCGCTGCAGCGTGATCTTAAAATGAAGTAGATCACAAGGAATACAGCCTGACCTGCGAAGAAGAAATAGTTTGTCATTGCCATGAGAGTGACGGTGACAGCGAAAAATCCTCTCCGGTTATTAGTGACGTGTTCTTCCATTGCAATGAGCATAAGAGGGAAAAGTGCAGTCACATCGTGAAAATGGTTAAAGAAGATATTGTAGGCCTGAAATCCTGAAAAAGCGTACAGCAGAGATCCGATAACAGCTGAACTGTCGCGGAAAGTGAATCTTCTGATATATGCGTAGGATGTAAGTGCCGCGAAAGCGTACTTAAGCGACAGGATCCACGGGACTGAATACAGCACGTATTCTTCCGGTATCAGTGTCGTGAGCCAGAAAAAAGGACTCCCGAGAAGATAGAAAGAATAGGAGTTGATAAAGTCACTTCCGAGGTCGGTGCCCCAGTCCCACAGAATATTCCCTGAAGAGACACATTCGTGCATGTGTCTGATGAAGGGAAGCTGCTGTGAATTGAAATCTCCGTAGTAAACCAGATATCCTTTATTGTAGACCAGATCAGGAATTATGATCAGGCTGAACATGAAAAAGGCAAGGAAGAATACACGGAGAAAGGAATGTTTTGTTTTTTTCATATTACCTGTAAATTATTTCAGCGGTACTATGGTTACGAAAACACCATGATCACCGATATCTATAAAGGCATAGGTCCGCTGGCTGCTGTCACGGGGACAGGTGCAGCTGCCCGGATTGAGAATGTACATTCCGTCTGAGTAGGTGTTTTCGGTCCTGTGAGTATGACCGTAGCATACGATGTCGCATCCGTTTTTTCTGGCTTCCTCCGCAAGTGCCTTTGTGGAGGAGTGTACGCCGTACCTGTGGCCGTGCGTAGCAAAAATGCTGTGTTTTTCATCAACGGGGATGACAAGGTCTGCAGGAAGACTGATGTCGGTGTCACAGTTACCGAGGACGCAGAAGAATTTTTTATCAGGATAGATGATGTGAGCCATATCCATACTGCCTTCGGCGTCGCCCAGATGTATGTACATGTCGGCATCAGGCTGTGCTTCAATTATTTTCTGAACAGAACTGAAAAGTCTGTGCGAATCTGACATGACTACAATTCTCATGATAATATTTCTCCTTTCGTGTCTGCGCATACTTAAATATTATACCATATATTTCTGCGAAATACAACTACAAATATACACAGTGAAGTCAAGGGGATCAATATTGTATTCTTAAATTTTAGTGAATCTAGGGAAACACTGATTATATCGGAAATCCGGCTTCGCCGGATTTCCGGAGGTGGGATTTGCGGAGCTTCGCCCCGGAGTCCCACGCTGATTTATGAATAAATCAGCGCTTTCCTAGGTGTAGCTGTGTGATTTCCAGAACGATCAGTATTTCCTTATGTAACAGCTGCAATTCGCAGCAAAAATTATAAATTTCATCAAGTTTCATTCAGAACCGTTTAAACGCTCGTAAATACAGCATATTGCGTGTGTAGTGGCGTATAATATGGTAGTGAATTATTAATTTAGATAGACAGTTTTCGTGTAAAAGCAAAAAACTTTTTTAAATATGCTATTGACATTGTGATTTATAAGTGCTATAATATCATTGTTGTAGATTACGGTATGTTTTTCATTTATAGATAAATAATAAGTGTAGAAATAGCTTCAGGCAAAAGATTAACTATGCATAAGATATAATATAGCAGGCTTATATATACGATGTTAAGCCATAGCGTTACTTATAGTTGTAATACAAGTATAATTGTATTCTATAAATAAATAGAAGCAGAGAAAGCAAGGAGATTTTAATAATTGGAACCGTTTATTTATACTTTCAAGACACCGAATAATTATTATTTTTATGACGTTAATAAAGATGAGATTGTTGCGGTAAATGAAGGAATTTATCTTTTCCTTCAGAAGAAAAGAAATGCGTTCGATCTTAGTGAAAAAGAAAAAAACATGATAGAAAGTCTGTTTTCTAATGGATATTTATCTGACAACAGAGTCAGGACTTTGTGTCATCCAAATACTGAAGATGTTGAGTTTGAAGTTAATAACAGGGCATGTGAACTTGTTCTTCAGGTCACTCAGATGTGTAATCTTTGCTGCAGCTATTGTGCATATGCAGACAGCGAACACAGTGTTTATCAGAGAAAACACAGCAATAAATCGATGAGTTGGGAGACCGCTCGAAAGAGTATCGATGATTTTCTTGATAACTCATTTGAAAATACAGATGTTCATTTCGGATTCTACGGTGGAGAGCCATTTGCTGAGTTTCCATTGGTAAAAAAATGTGTGGAATATATTGAGGAAAATTTTGTCGGTAAAAGAATTCATTTTACAGCAACAACCAACGGAACTTTGCTGAATGATGAAGTGATAAGTTTTATTGTTGCGCATAATATTCATGTAATGTTCAGTATTGACGGACCTGCATCGATACATGATGCAAGCAGAAAGCGCCTGGATGGCAGCGGAAGCTTTGCTGCGGCTTTTTCATCACTTCGCAGACTGGTTGAAGCTTACGGGGAAAGATACAAAGATTTTGTAAGCATTCACATGGTGATAAATCCTGCCAATGATGTTGATGAGGCTGACGAATTATTCAAAGATGACTTTATGAAAAGTCACGATATACCTGCGAGAATCTCTATTGCTTCAGATTCCAAACGAGATCAGCCGTTTAAAAAATGCACAGATTTTGATATGAAAATAAAATACAGAAGTTTTCAGGCTATGGCTTCGCATTTTAAGATGATCGATATACCTGATATTAGTCGGATAGATAACAGCTTAATGGAAGGCAGGCTTAAAATCGACTGGAGATTTAAGATAAACAAGCCTCCGCTGGAAGATAAGACCGTTCCGGGAGGACCTTGTGTTCCAGGTAAAAGAAAAGTTTTTGTTGATATTCACGGCGACTATTTTCCTTGTGAGAGAGTAAGTGAAAATCTGGAAAGTATGAAAATAGGATCTGTTTCTGAAGGAGTAAATACTAAGCAGTGCAGGAACTTACTTAATTTTTCACAAAAGACAGAGAATATGTGCAGAAACTGTTTCGCATTCAGATATTGCGGTGTTTGCATAGCTCATGTAAATTATGACGATTTTTCATATGAAAGCAAAAAACGAGAATGTGATGCTGCCAGAAAATCATTTGCAAACATTTTAAGATATGAGGCGCTGGAACAGGAATATAATAATTTATATCGAAAGGAACTCAATAAGTGAATTGTCTGATATATCCGTATTACGACAAATTATACTCTGTTATAGATAATCTTGAATACTTTAATTCTGATATCAGGGTTAGTGTAGCAGTATCCCCTAGAACATGGAGAAAATCTATTATACATACAGATAATCTGAAGGATATCTGTTTAACTGATGATTATGATCAGCATCTTGATGAAGTTGATGCTGTGATAATTGCAGATGTGACTGATAAGGATTTTATGTATAATGATATTTTGAATAAAATTATTAAAGCAGTCAATGTACATAAAAAAACTATCATATGTACTAAGATTAAACAGGAAGATCTTGAACTGATAAGAAATAAATATCCGGATTCAGATTTGAAAATTCTGTATGATGATATGTGCGATTTTTCATACAATACAGTAAAACACGAAAATCAGAATAGTGTTTGTATCGGTGTTGGTCCGCTGTACAGGGGTCTTGATGATACGATTACAGTCACATATCTTGCCCGTGGTTTCAGAGAAAAAGGGTATAATGTAGCTGTAGTATCGCCTAATGAAACATGCAGAATACTGGGCTTCTATCCGTTTCCGTCATATTTGCTTGGCTCCGGCGGAGATATAGAGAAAAAAGTTGAACAGCTGAATGCATATTTTTCATATGTAGAAAAAACAAGTAAATGCGATGTTCTGATCATTCAGTTTCCTGACGGAATGCTCAAGTATTCAGATTATACTGAGGATTCATACGGAATAATAGGATATATGATTACCCGTGCGGTTTTATTTGATTATTTTGTTCTTGTTTCATTATATGATATATGCAGATCTGAACATTATGATAAAATAAAAAAACTGTTTTTAAAAAATTACGGGATTCCTGCAGATGTTGTAGTAGTTCAGCCGACAAGAATACAGTTTGAATGCAACCCTGAATTCAGGGAATATTCTTTTACAAGGTATAAACTTGAACTTTGTGAGCCTGAAATAAACGAATTAGTTAGTAAAGAAGGTCAGAATATCTTTAAGCTCGATGACACTGGATTTTACAGATCAATAACCGAGCATTGTATCAATAAATTATCGTAAAAATAAGGAAGCTGTAATAATGGATAATATTGTTTGTAAGGTTTCAGAGATAGCTTACAAAATAAAAAATGATGACCGGTTAAAAGATAAAGAATTTTTCAGTTCATCGCTGACCGGCGATCTTCGTTTTGATCCGATTGATATGTGCTATCTGGCAGTCGAGATCATGACAAACTTCAGAATAAAACTTGATTCGCAAGATATTTTAGATTACAGATTTAATAGTATAAATGATATTTCTGCCTGTGTAAAAAGACACATTGGCTGATTATTAATGATGTTCTGTCTGATCAAATCAGATTGAATATATCATTCTGTAATATCTGTGACAATGTTACATCACGAAAGGAGGTACGAAAATTGAAGAAGTTAAACAAGGTTAATGTTTCAGATTCTTTTGCTCTGAACTTTACTCCTCCAAAGCCATTTGATTACTGCAATTCATGCGGTATTCCGGGCAATTCAACATCTGGTCAGTTCTCTTTTGTTCATGCTGTAATGTATGATGAAATCTGATTGACAGATAATCGTTAAGGAAATATGAAAAAAATTTGGAACTTGCTTCTGCTAATAATTTAGAGGTCACACTGAATTTTGAAGCAATGGTTTCAAATTTTTTCATTTTATAGGGTATTTACTTGCTCACTGTTTGAAAAGGTGATAATTATAAATAAAAAACATAAAATAGGATTCTTAAAAAGATTACGTATTAAATATCAGGTGAAAAGAGAAAACAGACTTGAATCAAAGTTCGTCAGAAAACTTAAAAAAAACAGTTCGCATCCTGTAAGCGATGAAGAACTTCAGAAAATACGTGATATCAATAAAAATGCATATTCCGGAAAGTTGCTGGATATGATTACCGAACGTTATTCTGATATGAAAAAATTGTGTGAATACTGCAATGGCGTTGATCCGGTTCAAATCAGGGTGTGTGTTACAGATAAATGGTATATTACATTTATACATCACTACGCCTGTATAGAAATAATAGATTTTGCATCTGTAAATGGTAAAAGCAATGATTTTATCCGAGATAATGTGATCGTATGGAGAGCAATCAGGAGTCAGGGAACAAAGCCTTTTGTGGCTTGTTTAAGAGAAAAGACATCCTATAAACTCATAAAAACATTTGAAAAAAGAAGAAAACTAAAAATACTTTATGAAGAACCGATAACGCTGGCAGATGAACAGTTTTATTGGGTAAGATGGCTGTGCTGCGGATAACATTACAGCCGAAAGTTTGATGAGGAGCCAATAACTATGATCGATAAACTGTATACCAGGGATGCTGGCGATGAAGAATTATAAAGAAATTAGGAACTGTATCTTAAAAGATTTTCATAAAAAAAACAGAATACTTGAATTATCAGTAAATACGATGATTTTTCTGCTCTCTTTTTTTGAAATATCAATATCATGGGTTATTCAGAAAGCAATCAATTCGATATCTGAAGATAAATCATTTGATGAACTTATAAGTTCAGTATTATGCGCAGCAATAGTACTTGTGTTAATTAACCTTTTTAACTATATTATGCAGAGACTGCAGAATGTTTATTTGAAAAATTTCAGTATTTATCTTAAAGATAAGATGTTTTCTGAACTGATTAATAAAAGCGTTACGGAGTTTGACACCCGTGGCAGCGGAGAATATATTTCTGCATTTCAGACCGACGTTCAGAGACTGAGCAGAAACTATATAAGCGGATTATGGCTCATAATAGGCTCTGTATCAACGTGCATTCTTGGAATTGCTAGTATGTTTGCAATGAGTGTGAAGCTTTCGCTGCTTATTATAATCATTCAGATGATTCCTGTTTCTTTAACCCTTGTAATTGGAAAAGTACTTCAGAAAATTGAAAAGCAGGCTGCAGATGCACGAGGAAATTTCAATTCATGCGTACAGGATTATCTTCGTGGTTTCGGACTTGTAAAACAGTTTTCAGTAGAAAAATGTTTTATAAATCGTTTTTCTGAATCGAATATTAACGTTGAAAACTGCGAAAAAATATATAAGGATAGATCTATTTCTATTTCACTTATCAATACTTCAGCTAATTTTCTTATGATTATATGTATATTTTTCATAGGAGGATTAGAAGCGATAAAAGGAAATATTAAGATTGGAACTGTTATAGCACTTTTTCAGCTTTTTAATATGATAAGTGCACCTTTATCTACTATTACTATTCAGATGAATCTTGTGAAAACATCAAATGTTCTTTTTAAAAGAATATTTGATCTGTTTTATCAAAAGAGTGATACATCCGGAACAAGAGATGAAAAACTTGAACATGTTGATTGCATTTCAATGACTAACGTAAGCTTTTCATATGATAATGAACACAGTGCTTTATATGATATCTGCTGTACATTTGAAAAAGGAAAAAAATATGCCGTTGTGGGAAACAGCGGAAGCGGTAAAACAACTTTGATAAAATTGCTCATGGGCTATTACAATAATTTTGAAGGAGAAATATTACTGAACGACAAGGATATCCGAAATATAAGGATGTCAGATATAAACCGTGAAATATCTCTGGTTCAACAGGATGTATTTGTTTTCAATGATACTGTAAGATTCAATATAACTTTTGATACTGATTATGATGCTGAAAGTATTGAAAATGCAATTGGAAAAGCTGGGCTTACTGAATTTATAAATGATCATGGTGAAGATTATATCTGCGGTGAAAACGGAATCAATATTTCAGGCGGCGAAAAACAAAGGATATCTATTGCACGTTCGCTGCTGAAAAATTCTAGTGTTATCATTTTCGATGAAGCAACATCTTCACTTGACAATGTTACAGCACTGGGGATAGAAAATACAATCAGTAATCTTGAACAGATCTGTATCTCTATTACGCACAGAATGTCTCTGGATGCACTTAAGAATTACGATGAGATAATTGTAATGGACGATGGCCGGATATGCGAAAAAGGCTCAGCCGATGAATTGATGGAGAATGGAAAGATATTCAGAAAACTCTATTATGCTTCTCTGAGTTCTGATGGATTATGAAATATTGATAAATCAGTGTGCATAGATGCAAAGCTGGGCAATCGTCTCGTTCGAAAACATTGATGATAAAATCTGTTTGACTAACAGAAACAATCATTATATCCTTAATACAAAATTAATGTGCTGTTCATAATTTATTAATAAATATGCGGGAGTTTTATTGTATAATATCTCTATGTAGAATCTTTATACTGAAAGGACTGTAAAAACGGATGGACGGGAATAATACAGAGAGAAAAAACATAAATCTTACTAAAGAATCAGGAAGATCTCATGTCAGAGAAGCCTACCCGGTTTATAATAATAATACAGATCAGAACAGCCTTGAGCGTCAGGAGTACAGAAACCGTCAGGATTATCAGCAGCCTCAGCAGATGATGCCTCAGTACGATGATCCTATGCCGGCGAGAAATAATTACGGAACTGCACCTGTACAGCAGAATTATCCTGCTCAGACACAGTATCAGACTCCTAATGACGACCTTAACCGCTACTATAATTATGAAGCGCCTGCACAGAATGTGCCTCAGCCTGTTCCGCAGATCACTCAGCCGCCGGTGCCTCAGATGAACATGATGAACGCCGGACCTCAGATGAATAATCAGATGAATATGCAGATGAATCAGCAGGTAAATAACCAGCCTATGAAATTCTGCAAGTTCTGCGGAGAAAGAATACCGGCCGATGCTGTTATATGTACTCACTGCGGACGTCAGGTCGAGGAGATCAGAGGCGCCGGAGTAAACAGGAGTATGGATCAGCCGACTGTTAATGTAAACAACAATTTCGGGGCGTTTGACTTTTCAGAAAGTGACAAATCAAAGTCAACATCTGTTCTGCTTGCTGCTCTCGGATTTTTCGGAATTGCAGGCATACACCGTTTCTACGTAGGAAAACCACTGTCAGGTCTGCTCTGGCTCTGTACAGGAGGTCTCTGCGGATTCGGAACTCTTGTTGATGTTATCCAGATAGCAAGCGGCACATTCAAGGACGGTGCCGGCAGAATAATCAAGAGATGATCTGCCTGAGAAATAAACTTCAATAATTTTAAGCCGCCCGGCTGCGTATCATTGAAGACGGGCGGCTGATTTTATTTCAAAAAAATTAAAATCACTATTGACAAGCATAAAATTATATGATAGAATAATATATGTTGTGAGTTTCCGCTCATGACGATCGTATTCTAAAGACAGCTGGTGGTCATGCACCGTAAGTCCAGCCGAGGAATGTGGCGATTAGTTACTGATATGTAATCAACACCTTTCTCGATTTTTGAGAAAGGTTTTTTATTGCCCTCTCTTTGATACGATTATCATATCTTCGGAGGTGAAATTTAATGGCAAGTGAACAGATTTTAGCAGGTAAGAAGGCCAGAGTTGCAGAAGTTGCAGAACTTCTCAAGAATTCCTGTGCAGGTGTTATCGTTGACTACAAGGGTATCACTGTTGAAGAGGACACTAAGCTCCGTAAGGAACTTCGTGAAGCTGGCGTAAATTACTTTGTAGAAAAGAACTCAATTCTTCGCTTCGCATTAAAGGAAGCAGGTGTTGAAGGCCTCGACAACGTACTCGAAGGCACAACAGCTATCGCTCTTTCAACTGAGGATCAGACTGCTCCGGCAAGAATCCTTGGTAAGTATGCAGATGCTTCAGAAGGCAAGTTCAAGGTTAAGGCTGGTTACATCGGCTCAGACATCTACGACGAAGCAGGCGTTATGGCTCTTTCAAAGATCCCATCAAGAGATGTACTTCTCGCTCAGCTCGTTGGTTCACTCCAGGGTCCTATCCAGAAGCTCGCTGCGCTTCTTAAGGCAGTATCTGAAAAGGACGGAGAAGCAGCTTAATTACATTGCTGCATAACATTTTTTAAAATTTAGTTTAAGGAGAATATTATCATGGCTTCAGAAAAGACAATGAAATTTATTGAAGATATCAAGGCTCTTACAGTATTAGAGCTCGCTGAATTAGTTGACGCTATTCAGGAAGAATTTGGCGTAACAGCTGCTGTAGCTGCTGCTCCTGCTGCTGGCGGCGCTGCTGCTGGTGCTGCTGAAAAGACTGAATTTGACGTTGTAATGACATCATTCGGTGACAGCAAGATGAACGTTATCAAGGTTATCAAGGACGTTATGGGTCTTGGCCTTAAGGAATCAAAGGAATTCGTTGAAGGACTTCCAAAGACTGTTAAGGAAGGCGCTTCTAAGGCTGACGCTGAAGACATCAAGGCTAAGCTCGAAGCTGCTGGTGCTACAATCGAAATCAAGTAATTTTAATAATTATTTCGTTTCACATATCGGAGGGCTGTGTTTTACGCACAGCCCTCTTTTGCTGTCTGAAAAATAAATTTTTCGTTTACTATAAAAAAAACAGGCCTTTGCATCTGAGCTGATGCAAAGGCCTGTAATACTATGGTATGGTTTATCACTGATTGTATTTTTCAAGAAGCTGCTTGATCTTTTCGTGAGGATCGATGACGCTGCTGATAGAGATGTCGTGGTTGATAGCTGAGATGAAGTAAGCGATGTATTTTGAAACGTCAACTTCCATGAACCATTCTCTCTTGAGAAGTTCAGGTGTTCTGTATGTGAGGTTTGTGCCGAGGATGCCGTTGATGTAACCGTCTTTGTATGCTTTATCGAACTTTTCAAGGCCGTCTGTGAAGAGACCGTATGTTGCGTAAGCGTAGATCTTGTTGGCTTTCTTTTCCTTGAGCTGGTATGCGATGTCGAGAACTGACTGACCTGATGAGATGATGTCGTCGGCAACGAAGATGTCCATGCCTTCAACGTCTCTTCCGAGGTATTCGTGAGCTACGATAGGGTTTCTTCCGTTTTCGATTCTTGAGTAGTCACGTCTTTTGTAGAACATACCGAGTTCAACGCCGAGAACTGAAGCGTAGTACATGTTTCTGTTGAGAGCGCCTTCGTCAGGACTTACGATCATGAAGTTGTCCTTTGTGATGTGAAGGTCCTTGATGTTTCTGTACATTGTCTTGAGAACCTGGTATGTAGGCATTACATTGTCAAAACCCATGAGCGGGATAGCATTGTGTACTCTAGGGTCGTGAGCGTCGAATGTTACGATGTTTGAAACGCCCATGCTCTGGAGTTCCTGAAGTGCCCATGCACAGTCGAGAGATTCACGGTAGTTTCTTCTGTGCTGTCTTCCGCCGTAGAGGATAGGCATGATAACGTTGATTCTGTGAGCCTTACCGCTGGCAGCCTGGATAATTCTCTTGAGATCCTGATAGTGATCGTCAGGTGACATAAAATTTTCCTGACCGAACATTTTGTACTTGCAGCTGTAGTTGTTTACGTCAACAATAATGAAAAGATCCTTGCCTCGTACTGTTGACTTGATGAGGCCCTTGCCGTCGCCTGATGCAAAACGCGGACACTGGCTTTCAATAAGGAAGCCGTCCTTGTCAAGGCCGCTCTGCTTAGCCCATTCAACAAGATAGCTGTTGATCTTGTCGCCGAGTTCACCGGCGCCGTTCATAGCGATGAGACCAAGAGGGGCAACACTTGTTTCAGGATTGAAAACCGCAACATTTGAAGAATTCATAGACATTTGACCATACCCTTTCAGAAAATGAAATAGAAATAAGAAATATAACGAATACATATGCTAAAAAACATCCACGGTTTTTATGCATATTCAACTATAATAAAAGTATATCATTGATATAAGGCATTTGTCAATTATCTTATTATAATAAAATGACCGCAAATAAAGACAAATTATTGTCGAAAACTCAGATTATTATAATTGTATGGTTAGCTTACGGTAATATAAGGCGCTAAGGATTCAACTGTCTTTTTCCCTATTCCGGAAACAAGGGTGAGTTCTGTGATATCTGAAAACGGACCGTTCTGCGTGCGGTATTCTATTATACTCAGTGCTTTCTTTTCTCCGATACCGCTCAGTGTCATAAGTTCCGCTTTGTCAGCAGTGTTTATATTTATAAGTGTTTCTGCGGAAGTTACGGAACCGGAGCCCTCTGCTTTTACGTTTGTGTCTGTTACTGCTGCCGGATCTTCTGCCGTAACCACGGATTCGGTCTCAGCAGCCGGAACATTTTCCGTGATCATTGTGACTGCTTCGGGTATGAGTCTTTCCTTAACCGTTTTCTGATCCCCGTGCCCTTTTGGTATCTCGCGGTATATCATTACTACTGCAAGAAGGAGGGCGAGAGTACAGCATACTGAATAGTAAATTTTCTTGTCTGTATTGATTTTCCTTCACCGCCATATAGTTTATTTAAGGAAACACTGATTAAACCGGAAATCCGGCGAAGCCGGATTTCCAAAGGTGGGATTTATGGGGCTTCGCCCCTGACCCCCACGCTGATTTATGAATAAATCAGCGTTTCCTTAAATTCTATTTTACACCATCTCGCCTGCTTTGTAAATACATTTCAGGAAGTTTTAAGAAATTTCGTTTGAAGTCAAAAAAATTGTTGACTTCCGGCTCAAAACATGGTAAAATATAAATACCTCTTTGTGAGGTGCATTTTTTTGCTCTTTTGCAGAAAATCACACTCAGTTTAACAGAGGGAGGCCGTGCAGTTCTGGTCAGTTCCGACCGGTAAACTGCGTTTGAAGAATAATTACATTCAGGAGGTGCCGACACGTGAGAGTTAAGGTAACATTAGCTTGTACAGAATGCAAGCAGCGTAATTACGCAACAAAGAAGAACAAGAAGAACGACCCTGACAGAATTGAAATGAACAAGTACTGCAAGTTCTGCAGAAAGCATACTCTGCACAGGGAAACAAAGTAATTCCGGAGGTTGCTCATGGCAAAGGAAGATTTAAAATCTGAAAAGAAAAAGGAAAAAACTCCGGCAAAGTCTTCTGCCAAAAATCAGAAGAAGCAGCCTAACAAGGTTGCTAAATACTTCAAAGACCTTAAGAGCGAATTCAAGAAGGTCGTATGGCCAACAAAGAAGCAGGTCATCAACAACACAACTGTTGTTCTTGTGACTATCCTTCTTATCGGAATCTTTGTAGGCGCATTCGATACTATCGGCGGATGGGCTCTGAAGATGTTCTTAAACAAATAAGCAGTTACAGTCTAAATGCAAGGAGGTAATTTTGCATGTCAGAAGCAGCAAAATGGTATGTTATTCACACTTATTCGGGTTATGAGAACAAAGTAAAACAGAACATCGAAAAAGTTGTTGAAAACAGGAAGCTTCACGACCTGATCCTTGAAGTAAGAGTACCTACAGAAAAGGTAACAGAAATTACTGACGGCAAGACGAAGGAAGTGGAAAGAAAAACATTTCCGGGCTATGTTCTGCTGAAAATGGTATACACTGATGAATCATGGTACATAGTAAAGAGTACACGAGGTGTTACAGGATTCGTTGGTCCTGCGTCTGAACCTACTCCGCTTTCAGAGAAGGAAGTTGAGGCACTTGGTGTTTCACTTGATGCTCCAGCGGTTGAAGTAAACATTTCTGCCGGAGACAGCGTTCGTGTATCAGGTACTGCAATGGACGGATTTGTTGGTGTGGTACAGAAGGTCGATGTTGACAACGGTACTGTTGACGTTCTTGTTTCAATGTTCGGCCGCGAAACTCCGGCTACTCTTAGCCTTACACAGGTTATCAGGCTGGATGATATTTAATAATCAAAAGTAAACGTATTTTTTAAAACTGGCTGAAGCAACAGTCAGTGTGGGAGAGGCAAAATAAAGATCATTGCCTCGTTCGTGACCACTTTATGGAGGTGCAATAAACCATGGCACAGAAAGTCGTTGGCTATATTAAATTACAGATCGCTGCAGGTAAGGCAACACCTGCTCCACCGGTTGGTCCTGCTTTAGGTCAGCACGGTGTTAACATCATGGCTTTTACAAAGGAATTCAATGAAAGAACTAAGAATGATATCGGTCTTATCATCCCTGTTGTAATCACAGTTTATGCTGACCGTACATTCTCATTCGTTACAAAGACACCGCCGGCTGCAGTCCTCATCAAGAAGGCATGCGGTATCGAAAGCGGTTCAGGCGTACCTAACAAGACAAAGGTAGCTAAGATCACTAAGGATCAGATCAGAAAGATCGCTGAAACAAAGATGCCTGACCTTAACGCTGCAACTATCGAAACAGCTATGAGCATGATCGCTGGTACAGCACGTTCAATGGGCGTTACAGTAGAAGACTGATCACTGTAGACTCAACACATAAGAAAATCGTACGTTATCTAATGGTGGGAGGAAACTTTCCGCTAACTGAAACTGCGTATAAGCGTTTTGGTATTACCACTTTATAGGAGGATAAATAATGAAACACGGCAAGAAGTATAATGATAGTGTAAAGACTATCGAAGCTGATAAATTTTATGATTCCGCAGAAGCTCTCGACTTAGTATGCAAGAATGCAAAGGCTAAGTTTGATGAGACTGTTGAAGTTCATGTACGTCTCGGCGTTGACTCAAGACATGCTGACCAGCAGGTTCGTGGTGCTGTTGTACTTCCGAACGGTACTGGTAAGAAGGTTAGAGTATGCGTATTCTGTAAGGAAGACAAGTACGAAGCAGCTAAGGGTGCTGGCGCTGAATATGTAGGCGGTCAGGATCTCGTTGACAAGATCGTTAAGGAAAACTGGATGGATTTCGACGTAGTTATCGCATCACCAGACATGATGGGTCTCGTTGGTCGTCTCGGTAAGGTTCTCGGCCCAAGAGGTCTCATGCCAAACCCGAAGGCTGGTACAGTTACTCCTGACGTAGCTAAGGCTGTTACAGAAGCTAAGGCTGGTAAGATCGAATACCGTCTCGACAAGACAAACATCATTCACTGCCCGATCGGCAAGGCTTCATTCGGTGCTGAAAAGCTCGACGCTAACTTCACAACACTTATCGAAGCAATCGTTAAGGCTAAGCCAGCTGCAGCTAAGGGTACATACCTCAAGTCATGCGTAGTTACATCTACAATGGGCGTTGGTGTTCCTGTATCAACAGCTAAGTACGGCGCTTAATCAGGCATCAGTCTGATCGTATAAAACAGATATACAGCTAACGGTAAATGATTTTCCGTTAGCTGTAATTTTTTTACCTGTCCACATAATCTGATAAAAAAATTCAGAATATGTGTGCCTTTTTTGTATGGCTGACTTGATTTTGTGATGAAAATAATGTATAATTAAACAAACGGGGGTATATTGGTGTCGATAATACTGATGATTCAGAACACTTTATAACGATTTGTATAAAAATTGATATATACGATTTTTATGATATGGGGAGGGGTAGCAGTGGATAATAAAATTCTGAATGATAAATTATTTGAGGCATTTGCTTCTTCATCTGATAATGTATACGTTTATGTCACAGATCTGCAGCGCGGACTGAGCAGATGGTCAAAGAATTCGGTTGAATATTTTAATTTTCCAGATGAATATATGACAAATGTGTTACCGTTTCTGCAGGAAAATATCCATCCTGAAGACCAGGAAGGATATTTCGCAGATCTGGCAGAAGTGCTTACAGGAAAGCGCGACAGGCACAGTTATCAGTATCGTCTTAAAAACCGTTACGGCGAATATGTATGGATAGAATGCAAGGGCAGTGTGATCAGGGAAAACGGTGTTCCTGTAATTTTTGCCGGCCTTATGACAAGACTTGACAATCAGAACAAATATGATTCTGTAACCGGACTGCCTACAATATTTGATTTTTATAATTACGATTTTAAAGGGAAGAACGGTTTTCTTCTTCTCATTGGCATTGATCAGTTCAGAAAAGTAGTCAGCAATTACGGTTATCATGTTGGTGACCGTGTTCTTGTTGAATTTGCGAAAAAAATCAGGAAGCTGTGTGAGCCTGATGCCAGACTTTACCGGATGAGCGGCGATGAATTCCTTGTGATCACTGAAAATATCTCCGGCGGGACTCTTCAGGAGTTTTTCGAATGTATTAAGGATTCTGCCAGTGAGATCGAACTTGAGGATAGCAGAAAGATTCATCTGTCAGTAACAGCCGGTGCAAGCGCTTTTCCGGCCGACGGTACAGAAAAGGAAGAACTGTTAAGCAATGCGGAACATTCTCTTGAATACTGCAAGGGTACAAGACGCGGTGAACTTCTCATATTCTCCAAAACAATAGCTGACAGTCAGATACGTCTTCAGAAGCTCAGAGAAGAACTCAAGCAGAGTATCAGGGACGATTTCAAAGGCTTTACTCTCTATTTTCAGCCTATTGTTGACGGTGAAAGAAACAGGATAATCGGCTGTGAGGCTCTTCTTCGCTGGAAAGGCGAAACCATAAAAGACTCCTATCCGGGTGAATTTATCAAAATACTTGAAGACGACGGCAACATCATTCCGGTCGGCAGATGGGTAATGGAACAGGCTGTAAAGCAGCAGAGTATCTGGAACAGGGATTATCCCGGAATTATAGTAAGCTTCAACGTTTCCTACCAGCAGTTTGTCGCTGACAGGTTTATCGAGAATCTGATGGATGCAGTCGTGAAGTACGGTGTCGATCCGTCCAGCATGATAGTTGAACTTACCGAAAGCTGCAAGGTTGAAAAGTCGGAAGAACTCGCTGAAATATTCAGAAAGCTTAAAAATGAAGGTTACAAAGTCGCTCTTGATGACTTCGGCACCGCTTATGCTTCACTGGAAATGCTCAGAAACCTTCCGGCAAGCATTATAAAGATAGAACATTCATTCGTAAGGGAACTTGCAGATCCCGGACATGATATTGACTACGTCATCATAGACAGCCTGCTTTCAATGTGCAGAAAGCTTAAGTGCAATGCAATAGTTGAAGGTGTTGAAAGCGAGAAGGTCGCAGATATGATAAAAGATCTCGACACCACTATGCTTCAGGGCTACTATTATTCAAAACCGGTTCCGCGTGAGGAATTCGAAAAAATGCTGGAAAGTCAGAAATAAAAAAACAAAAGCTTCCGTTTTTACGCGGAAGCTTTATTTGTTAGGGAAACGCTGATTTATTCATAAATCAGCGCGGGGATCCGGATTTCCGATTTAATCAGTGTTTCTTTAGCTTTTATTTGTTAGCTTTGAAAAGCGTGCCTACAGGAATATCTTCGAAAAGATCGTAGAGCATTTCAGGATTTTTGCCGTTCATGATGATCATGTCGATGCCTGATTCGGTTGCTATTTTAGCAGCATTTATCTTAGTTGCCATGCCTCCTGTGCCGAGTGATGAACCTGCACCTCCGGCAATCTCCTCGATGTGGTGATCTATCTTTTCGACTACAGGAATAAGCTTTGCGGTTTTGTCAGTGTGCGGATCGGAACTGAAAAGGCCGTCAATGTCAGAAAGGATTATAAGGAGATCGGCTCTTGCGAGATTTGCGACCATTGCTGAAAGAGAATCGTTTTCGCCGATCTCAAGTTCCAGCTCGTCGATGGCAACTGTATCGTTTTCGTTTACGATCGGAATAACACCCATTGAAATGAGTTTTTCAAAAGTGTTTACAACGTTGTTCTTTTCAAGGATCGTTTTGGTGAGAAGGATCTGGGCTACTGTTATGCCGTATTCGTCAAAGAGATTGTCGTACATGTACATCAGTTCGCACTGTCCGACAGCAGCACAGGCCTGCTTTGAAGGAGTGTCGGAAGGGCGTGCCTTGAGTCCGAGCTTGCCAACACCAAGACCGATAGCGCCGGAAGAAACTATAACAAGCTCTTTTCCGGAGTTCTGAAGATCTGCCAGTACGCGTACAAGTGAAGTCATCTTTCTGATATTGAGCTTTCCGGTACTGTGTGCAAGTGTTGATGTTCCGAGTTTTATGACGATACGCTTTTTATCTGAAATACGTTCCATGTGTAATTACACATTCCTTTCATGGATTTACTACATTTTCCGGGGTGCCGTTTAAATAGGCTCTGATATTGCTGTTTACAATATTTATCAGTCTTCGTCTTGTTTCAAGCGGTGCCCAGGCGACGTGAGGAGTGATGATGCAGTTTTTTGCACCGATAAGTGGACAGTCCTTTCTCATTGGTTCGTATTCGAGAACGTCAAGTCCCGCACCGGCTATTCTTCCGGAATTAAGTGCATCGGCAAGAGCCTGTTCATCTGCCACAGGACCTCTTGAAGTGTTTATGATGACTGCGCTTTCCTTCATAAGCGCGATGCGTTCGCGGCTTATTGCACCTTTTGTTGCCTCAGTGAGAGGACAGTGGAAGGTGATAATATCTGCGCGTCTGAAGGCATCGTCCAGGCTTACCAGTTCATAGCTGCAGTTTTCCGGCTTTGTTCTGGTATTCACTATGACCTTCATGCCGAATGCGTCAGCAATCTTTGCAACCGCTTTACCAATGCTTCCGAATCCGACTACCGCAATGGTTCTGCCGGCGAGTTCGTACATCGGATACGGAAATGCGGAGAAAGTAGGTGAAGTGATCCATTTTCCGCTTTCGGTATATTCACGGTACAGTGATACCTTGCTGTAATGCTGCAGAATAAGGGCGAATGTGTGCTGCGCCACTGCGTCTGTCGAATATGAGCCGGCATTGCATACTGTTATGCCGTGTTCCTTTGCTGCCTTTATGTCGATGTTGTTGAAACCCGTAGCGAACAGTCCGATATATTTAAGATCAGGGCATGATTTGATTATTTCTTCTGTGATCAGTACCTTGTTGCACAGAACGATATTGCTGCCGGCAATACGCCCGGTGGTCTGTTCAGCAGATGTGAGTCCGTAAAAGGTTATGTCTCCGTCAGAAAAGATCTCACTTTCCTTTATGTCACCTGTTGAAACGGTGCCCCAGTCAAGCACGGTTATTCTGTTCATTGTTTTATTCTCCGCTGGCTTCTTCAGAAGCTGCTGCCGCTTTTGCTGCTTCTGCTTCTGCCTTTGCTTTAAGTTCTTCTTTTTTCTTTTCAACGGACATTACAATGAAAATTGCTATGATCAGAATAAGTTCGATGATACCGATGGCATAACGCCATGCAGGTGAGTTATTAACGTAGAGAAGAAGTGTAGATGCGATCGCAAATGCAGATAATATCTGGTATTTGTAACCCTGTCTGAAAAACTGCAGCATAAAGAAAACGAATCCTATTATGCAGAAAATAATGTGTTTATCCATAGTAAGCGGAAAAGTAGCCATATTGTTTACCTCTTGTAATATTTGAAATTAAACACTGCCGTTGCAGTGACCAACTTTAATTATATCATAACAACAGGGCTTTTACAAGCAGATTTACGAATTGATCAGCGCTTTTTCTGAGTGACGGTGCAAAATAAAAAATATCCGGCTTCGTACACCGGATATTTTTTGTTATTTGTTAAGATAAACAGGATCTTTGAGACGCTTTTCAAATTCGTCATGCGGCAGAGGCGTGTCATAGAGATATCCCTGAGCTGCAAAACAGTTTATTTTCTTTAAAAAATCGACCTGCTCCCTGGTTTCTATTCCTTCACAGATGACCTCACGGTCAAGATCGTGGATCATGCGGACTATGTTGCCTATCATTTTCTTGTTCGGATTGTTCTCCCTGTCAAGGTCATCGATAAATGATTTATCGATCTTGATAACGTCCACATCGAGATCACGAAGCATTGAGAGTGATGAGTAACCTGTGCCGAAGTCATCCATCGATGTGAATATTCCTTCGTTTTTCATGGTGCTTACAAATTCAGCAAGAGAAGAGAAGTCATCATAGGCTGACGATTCAGTTATCTCCACTTCCACGTATTTCGGATCAATACCGTATTCTTTTATTATCTTTATTATTTTTTCAGCAAAGTGCGGGTCCTTCAGATGCACTTTTGAAAAGTTTGATGAAACGCGTACCGGCTCGATACCTCCTCTGAGCCATTCTGCGATATCACTGCATACTCGTCTGAATACATAGAAGTCAAGTTCGCTGATACTGCCTTTTTCCTCTAATATGCTTATGAATTTTCCCGGAGGTATAAGCTTGCCGTCGTGCATCCAGCGTACAAGAGCTTCGCAGCCGCACAGAGTATTGCTTTCGATGTTGACCTTCGGCTGATAGTACACAAGAAACTCGCCGTTTTTAAGGCCCTGGTTGCAAAGATAGAGCGTGTCCATACGTGAGTCCATCTCAGTGAACATTTCAGGGGCGTAGCGGATAAACGAATCACTGGTGCTCTTACGCGCTGAGCTCAGTGCGAGAGTACATGCGGCAAAGGCGTCACCCGGTACATCGTTTTCCTTGATCCTGTACAGACCGCAGTATACTTCAAGCTGGTCAGAACGTTCGAGTATGTCGATTTTAATATCCTTCATATGCGAGATGAACTGGTCTTCACGTTCGCTGTAGATAAGAAGCAGAAAGCTGTCACCGCCGTCACGCGCGAAGTGTTCTCCTTTGATCAGAAAATCTCTGATATGGTCTGCAAATTCGATAAGGACCTGATCACCGGACTTGTATCCGTACTTGCTGTTATAGAACCTGAAGTCCTTGATGTTGCAGAAAACGCAGGTGTAGTTACTGAAATGGCCACTTTTCGCAAGACTGCCGCACAGCTTCTGAAAATACTCAAAATTATCTGCACATGTAAGGGAATCCTTGTTGAGCAGATTCCTTGAAACTTTTCCGCAGGTGAACATTGATAAAGCTGAGAAAAGCACGACCAGAGTAATGCCGGCGACAGTTGTCTGGCTTGCCCGCGCTGTTTTATGCAGCATGTTTGTGCGGGTGGCTTCGACATCTGCATTCATGAGCTTTTCGTATTCTGTTATTGTGCTGTTTATTTTGAAAATATACTTGTTAAGGCAGGAGTTCATATAGAAATTTGCCGATGCGATATCTTCTGCGTCTGCAAATTCTATGACCCTGTCAACACTTTCAAGATATTCCTTCGTACCGAGATCGATTATGAGGTAGTACTGTTCGTATTCGGTGTCTGTAACGTTGTTTCCGAATTCGATAAGATTTTCCTGAAGTTCTTCTTCAAGTTCTGCGGTCTGTTCCTTGATCCTTGTACGTGCCCAGTTTGTATTGTCTGAAATGATGTACTGGAATATCATTTCCTCATGGTTGTAAAGATTTTTGCTGATCTTTGTCAGATTGTCCTTGTTGCGCATATCTGTTTCGATCATGTGACTGTATTCCGATGAGATTTCTGACTGATTCACGGCCAGGAAAAGCATTGCAGTGATGGAAAGGAGCATGGTGATACATATCATTGATACTATCATTCTGATCCTGTGCTGTCGTATGCTGCCATCGGACCTGATTATTTTCCTGTTCATTATGTTTCCTCCCGGATATCATCCTTTTAAGCGGATATCCGATTTTATCAGTTTTTCCGGGAAACAGGCAGAACCCCCAACCCGGCGATCCCTTTGCCGTAAAACGGTCAGGATCAGTTATTCCCTATATTTTTTATGTAATGGCTCAGTTTGAAGTATCGACGCTGTACTGAGTACCTGTGAGACGTTCTTTCATCAGTATAAGATCAGTTATGGCTGTTTTTCCGTCTTCATTCATGTCAGTGTCATATTTTTCAGAAAGTGTGCCGTAGAAGCAGCTGATCAGAATGTTCAGATCTTCCGCGTTCACTTTTCCGTCCTTGTTTATGTCGAATTTGTCTTCGGCAAGAGGAGGGACCTCTGTGGTCACTGATGTGGTTTCTGCCGGTTCGGTTACTTCCGGTTCTGTCGTAACTGCCGGTTCAGTGATAGCAGGAGGATCCGGTTCCTCAGGCAGTATTACTGAATCTGCCGGAGATGAGAATGCTTTAAGGCATGTGTTGCCTAAAACTATTGATCTGAGTTTCTTCAGCGGAGCAGAAAGTCCGAGATACTCAGGATAGTTGTATGAGTAACGCTTGTTTGTGGTAAGGTACCATGTCTTTCCGTCAAGGCTTATGTAGCTGCTGTCAGTTTCGCTTTCAGCGAATGTGTGGAAAAGATAGGTGTGAGATGAGAAGAATCCGGCTGAAACTGTGGCTGCTGAAGCCTCCATCGGAATGCAGTAAGGAGATTCATGATTTGTAAGCTTTACAACAACTGAAAACTTGTCGCCCTGTTTTACACGTACAGGAGTTTCAAGATTTACCGTGTGGTATCCGGTATAGCGCTGTGAGCCGGTTGTGTATGAAGCGAGAGTGCCGTTTACAGGAGAGTATGAGCGTGATGAAGGATCTGTGCCTGTGTAGACAGATATTTCATAATCTGCATCATCTTCAGTGGTGTAGAATGCCACTGCTGTTATCGGGTCATCGTTTTCGGCTGTGAATGTGTTTGCCATGTATCCTGAAAGATTTTTCTGGTTTGCGTCAGCAGATATCGATACGCACCATCCGGCTTCATCGTACTGGTAATTGGTCGAGTAGGTGTCAGCCGGAACGCTGTTGTAGCATCCTGCTTCGCAGAAGCTTTTGTCTTCGTATGAGATCCAGAAGTAACCTTTATCGCCCCAGTCTGTTCCCCAGCTGTTCTTTACAAGCCAGGCACCGTCGTGTTCAGGCTGGCTGCGGTCACGGCGGAAATTCTTCCTGGAGTAGTTGTCGTCCCATCCGACAACGAGGATGGCATGGTCGATACCTGCGCCTTCTTCGTCAACATAGTGTGCATGGGTAAACTCATTGTAATATTCCGGGCGGCTGTAGCAGGCTGCTGCAACCGCGTTGTGATTGTATACGAGTTCCTTCATGAAATTTACTGAATGCTTTACATGAGCGGAACTGAGAGGGTGGACATTAAGTACGTCAGTTACCTTGTAGTCTGATGCGTACTGCATGTACGGTTCCATGCTCTGAACAGTTCCGTACGGAGCCTTTTCCTCGGTTATCAGACCCTGCCAGCGTGAGAGCGTGGCGGCGGCAATAGTGTTGGTGCCGCCGGTGTTGAATACATTTTCCTCGGTTGACATAAGAGGCTTGTATCCGCGGTAGGCAAAGTAGGCCATGTGCCATTCTGAAAGATCAGGATTATCATCTATACCGTTTTCTATAAGCTGAGTTTCAACGGAATCTGTTGCGGCGATAGCCCAGCACATACCGTAGTCACCCTGTTTTTTGACTTTTGTTATGATACCGAGATCAGTCAGACTGAATTTTTCAGGAAACTCGGTTGTTTCAGGGTCTGTCTCGTTCTCAGCCATTGCAATGTCAATGGCATCAAGGAATGATGTTGCAGTCAGCGTTTCTTCCTCGCCCTCGCGGTAGCTGACATGTTCGGTGTAGATAAGTCTTTCCCCTGATGTGTCACATATGCCGTCGTAAATAAGGCTGTAGAATGCGAAAACAGCAGCAAGACTGGTGATTGCAATAACTTTTTTCATACTACCCCTCCGTTGGGAACTGTCCGGAAATTACTGCGTTTCAGTGAATATCTGCAGACAGTGTCTGTTAATGCACATATCAGAAAAGGACGTCTTTGAAGCATACGTTAGGTCTGTTTTCATCAAAGTTCCAGGTGTGATATGCTCCGCCCTTGCAGAATTCATATTCACCGCACTTTTCACATTCCCCGCAGGTAAGACCTTTTCTGAATATTTCAAATTTGTTTTCCCAGACGTCTTTGAAACGATCTCTGAAAATGTTGCCCATTATGAATTCCGGACGGCGTTCGATATCAAGACAGGCAGTTATATCGCCGTTTGACATTATACTTGCCACTCCGTAGCCTGCTTCACAGCGGAAATACCAGTCACGTACCTCGCGTTCATAGTCCATTCCGAGATAGTGCTCGCATCCGTATGTAACAGGTTCGCCCTTGATCCTCATGTTTCTGATATATTCGAACATGTGAACGATGTCTTCGTTTGTCATCAGGAGTTCCGGGTGTTCATTTGCTCTTCCTATAGGATCGATGTTTACGATTCTCCAGGAATCTATGTCCATGTCGTTGAAAATGCGGTACAGCTCATCAAGCTGACCGATGTTCTGGTGAGTAACGACTGTTGTTATCTGAATATGCTGGAATCCGCCCACGTCAATAAGGTTCTGAACGCCTTCCATGGCTCTTTTCCATCCGCCCGGGGTCTGTCTGAAAGCATCATGTGTCGCTTCGGTTCCGTCTATGCTTATGGAAATAGTCTTCATGCCTGTTCTTTTAAGATCCTTTGCAACTTCAGGCGTGATGAGAATACCGTTTGAGGTCATGCCCCAGAGGAATCCCTGTTTGTTTGCGTCATCCATTATATCAAAAAAGTCGTTTCTGATAAGCGGTTCGCCGCCTGTGATGCATAGTGTGAATGATTTTGTATCAAAATCTTCAGCAATCTGCTTCATAACTTCGTGATACTGTGCAGGTGTCATTTCCTCAGCCTTAACATCACCGCATCTGCTTCCGCAGTGCAGACAGTGTTCGTTGCACCGCATGGTAAGTTCAAAGAACAGATGCCTGAGTTTTATCTCACGCGCCGCAGCAAGTGCACGCATATCTTTTTTCTTGGTCATAATATTAAGCATTGTAATTAAACCTCAATTTCCTTTTTTATATTGAATTTATAAAAAAATTATACCACGATTAATGAAAATTTGCAATAGAAGTCACAAAAAAGGAACACTGCAGTAAAAACAAAAAAGACTCCGGCATGCGCTTTGACATATCGGAGCCTTTTTCTGTATGTTAATGATTTTCAGTTCGTTCTGCAATCAGTTCATCAATGTCCTCGAAAGCATTCTCGATAGCTTCGCAGTGATAACGTTCATACATATCAATAATGAAATCAGTAATTTTCAGTGAATCCCATTTTTCAAGTACTTTGCTGGCTGTAGTGCCACTGTACTGAGCGTACTGTTCCAGAAGGAAGATGAAGTATTCGGTTTCCTTTGTCATTTCAAACACCTCGGATATATACTGAATTGCGCGGGTCACCGGTTATCTGTTCGACTTCCCACATATCAAATATAGCAGGATATCCGAACTGCCACATTTCAAGTGCCGGATCTGACAGCATTGCGTAAGTTTCAGATTTAATAAAACGACGAAGAGCCTCCATTTCATCGTAATCGTATTTTTCACACATCAGCATTATGACTTCTTTGTCGTAGTATTTCAGGATGTAAGGAAGTATCTTTGTACTCATACGAACACCGCCCTTCTGAATGTAAGCAGTTCAAGTGATTTTTCTGTTTTGAATGCATACTGATCTTTAAGTTTGAATGGAAGGAGCCTTCGTAATGCTTCTTCTTCATCATATGCTCCGATAAAATAGAGCTGAATCACTTCAAATGTCTGATCATTTGCAACTGGTCCCGAAATAAGATCATATTCATCAGAGTAGTTTCTGTTTGTTCTGCATTCACTTACAAATTTCAGCCAGTCATGATCTGCTGATTCAAAATGAAGAACGTTAAGATCTGATAATTTTGTATCATCAAAATCGAATTCGTTTAATACAGCAGAAGCTGTTTTTCTTCGTTCGGCCGTAAGCTTAGCCCATTTTTTAGCCTGTTCATAATCAGATGTCAGATAAAAAGCTTTGCCGAAGTCCAGTGCACGGTTACTTGGTAAAAGTACGGGTTTCTGAACTTCAGTGTAGCTTCCGTGGTAAAGTTTCATCTGTTTGTTCCTTTCGTCTTGATAATGAAGCTGTTAAGCAGATAAGATCATTGATTTTTATTACATCTATAGTACCATATAATTAGATAGTTTTCAATGGAAAAAGGTTATTTTCACCTCAGTACGAGGTGAAAATTATTGAATGCAGCTCGCAGAGCTGCCATTAACGTGTTGTGTACACTGGTTTTATATGTTATAATAATCTCAATTATTTCTACGGAGAGACGTGAAAAACATGATAAGAGAAGCTGAAGAAAAAGATCTGAAGGGACTGCTTGAATTATATCTTCACCTGCATGAAACAAGTGTTCCGGAAACAGATGAAAAACTGAAAAACACATGGAATAAAATACTCGGAAACAGCGATTACCATCTGATCGTTGCAGAAGAAGATGGCAGAATAGTTTCCTCGTGCACATGTATCGTTGTGCCTAATCTGACAAGGGGCGGCCTGCCGTATGCGCTTGTCGAAAATGTTGTTACTCACAGCGATTACCGCGAACGGCATCTTGCATCAGCATGCCTGGAATATGCGAGTAAGATCGCAGAAGAAAATGACTGCTACAAAATAATGCTGATAACCGGATCCCATGATCCGAAAACCCATGACTTCTACAGAAACGCCGGCTACAGCAGTGACGGGAAAACTGCGTATTACTGTATGCTTAAAGAAGTGAACTGGAAAAATGTGTGAACACGCGGCTGTACAGAAATCACTGCGGGAAACAAGAGCTGTACAGCGGTTAATAGTCAAAAAAGGCTCCGATATGTCCGGTAACGTATCTGAGCCTTTCCTGTAATATATGGACATTTACCCTGTTTTTATGGTATAATATTTGAAGAACAAAAGAAACAGATTTTCTGGAAGGGGGATAACTATGGTTTACCAGAAAACAACAAATAACGGAGACCTTCTTGAGACAGATATATACTGGAAGGCTGAAAAATACCTTGAGTTTAAAAACAGGAGAAATGAAATATTCACTATTGAGCCGGGGACGGTTTTTACGATGTCGGCTGAATATAATCACCGGACGGATGATTATGAAGTGATGATAACATGCTACGGTTTTGATGAGGGGATGAGAAGGGGAATCACTTCTCCGCTTGCGGAAAAGAGCAAGGTGGAGCAGAGGATGGAGGAGAGTGAATTCTTCGCACTTAAGCTCGACCTTGACAGAAAATGCGTCAGCATGAAAAAGAATATACTTGAAGCTAAGATCATGAGCAACAGCCATGTTGTTGATTACTGTAATAAAAAAGAGGCAGCAGGAAAAGAATATCTTGCTGTACAGTCTCAGGCTGAGGATATCAAGAGGCAGCTTAGCAGCGGACGCCGTCAGCCTACAAATATTGAAAAGAAGATCTCAAGGTTTATCGACGTTTCGGCACGTGTTGAGGCTGATGCTTCGACGAATGAGCCTCTGAAACAGGTAAGCCAGATCTCGTTCGGTGTTTTTCTGATGCTTTTTCTGCTTTCGCTCGGATCCTCTCCGTCACCGAATTTCCTTATGGTGTTTTTGTTTTTTGCAATCATGTTCGTAAGCGGTCTCAATATGATATTCGGACCGAAAGTTGCTGCCATTGTGGTCTGCAAGGTGCTGTCACTTCCGTTTATTATAGGTGATTTTCTCACGGGAAGCGGACACGGTCAGAGACTTGACAGGCAGACCTGCCGTCAGCTTGAGGATGATCTTAAGATGCTGGATTCTGAAATGCATCTCCGCGCACTGAAACAGCAGGAACTGAAAAGGGAACTTGACAGAAATTTCGCCCTTGTAAACAATGAGGCGTTTGGTGCGGCTCTGCCGCTTGTAAATCCTGCTCCGGGACAGATGTTATCAGTTCCTTCTCCGGGACAGATGCAGGAGATCGAAACCAGGACTCCTGAGGAGATAACGGGTGGATGTGAAAGAGTGGCATATCCTGTTTACGAACGGGAAGGTGATACTCCTGCTTCGGATGAGCGAAAGGTTATAAGCCTTACCAAGACCGGACGCAGAGCAGGCGGTGCGCAGAATCCGGAAAGAAAAAAAGTCGATCTGCGCAAGCACTATTACTGATTCGGAGGATAAGTTTTGAAGGGGATGAAAAAACCGTTAAGGATCGCACAGAAGATAAAGGGTTTCTGCGATATGGTAAGCGATGACAACATCGGATCATTTGCGGCCAGTGCGGCATACTTTTTTATACTGTCATTTTTTCCGCTGGTAATGCTGCTTATGTCACTGCTCAGATACACCAATCTGACCCGTGACCAGCTGACGGATATGCTTGCAGACGTTATTCCTGCGGAAATGCATTCAATAATGGTAAATATTATTTCCGAAGTGTACGGCAAGACGGCCCTTACGGTTTCGCTTTCCGCACTTGTTATACTGTGGACGGCGGGCAAAGGGTTCATGGCGCTTAAGAGCGGGATGGATGTCGCTGTCGGAGCTTCGAAAAAACATAATTATTTCTGGTTAAGGGTGCTCGGCACGATCAATGCGATCCTGCTTATGGCTGTGATACTTGCAGCACTTGCGCTCGGTGTATTCGGACAGATGCTTGAAGAACTGCTCGAAAAGCACATCAGTTTTCACGGCGATTTCGTCGTGTTCGTTGTGACGTTCCGAAAGGTCATCATGCTTGCCGGTTTCGGGCTTCTGTTTACGATATCCTACAGGTTCACGCCCAGGTGGAGAAGAAGCAGCAGATTTACGGGCAAAAGGGTCCGCATTCTCTCACTTCTGCCTGGAGCGCTGGTTAGTTCGGTGGGATGGCATCTTTACTCGGCACTGTTTTCCTACTATTTAAGATGCTCACGCGGATTTGAGAATATGTACGGAAGCCTTGCAACACTTATCGGTGCGATGTTCTGGCTTTACGGATGTATCTATCTTATACTTATCGGACTTGAGATCAATGTGTATCTTATGACTGATGTACATGATACCGGTACTGCCGGCTGATACGGCTCGCTGTGCCGACGGTCCTCAAACAGATAATGAAAGGAAATGGAAAAATGAAAGCACTTGTAATTTACACTTCACAGACCGGATTTACAAAGCGTTATGCCGGATGGCTGGCTGAAGAACTCGGCGGAGAATCTGTTGATTTAAAAGATGTGAAAAATGCATCTGAAGAACGCTTTTCGGAATACGACACCATTGTCTACGGCGGATGGGCAAACGCCGGAAAGATAGTGCGTGCAGAATGGTTTCTGAAAAAAGCTCCGTCCTGGAAAGACAAAAAACTTGCCGTGTTCTGCGTTGGTGCAGCGAAGGCCGGCGATCAGAATATGAAAAACGCGCTTGACAAGGCACTTGACACTGAACAGAAAAAGTACATCGGAATTTTCTATCTGCCGGGCGGAATGAACTACGAAAAGCTGAAGGCAGGCAGCCGACTGCTTATGAAGGCGTATGCCGCAATGCTTAAGAAAAAGCCTGAAACACAGGAATACGGTGAAATGATCTCAAAGTCATTTGATATGTCAGACCGGAAGTATCTTGAACCGGTACTGAAATATCTCGGAAAATAAAAATAAAAAAACACTTGACAAGGTCGTTAAGACGTTGTATAATAGATAAGTAAAACAAAGCAGAACCTCAGTTCTCACCGGTTGGTCGCTTATATCGAACCGGTAAATACTTTAAAAGATTTTAAGTATGAGTACTGACGTTTTGTCTGTACTCATTTTTTTATTAAAATTTATTATAGTCTTGGAGGTGCTGACGATTAGCAACAAGGAACTGCAGATAAACGAAGAGATTCGCGACAAAGAGCTTCGTGTCATTGGTAATGACGGTGAACAGCTTGGAATGCTTTCAGCGGCAGAAGCGCTGGAGATAGCTTATGAAAGGAATCTGGATCTGGTAAAGATCGCTCCGCAGGCAACACCGCCTGTATGCAAGATCATGGATTACGGCAAGTACTGTTTTGAACAGGCTAAGCGTGAGAAGGAAGCAAGAAAGAACCAGAAGATAGTTGAAATAAAAGAGATCAGAATGTTCTCCAATATCGATACTAACGATTTCAATACCAAGGTAAATCAGGCATGCAAATTCCTGAAGTCAGGTGATAAAGTCAAGGCTTCGGTACGTTTCCGTAAGAGAGCTATCGCTCATCCGGAACTCGGTGGAGAATTGCTTGAGCGTTTCAAGGAAGCTTGTCTGGAGGTTGGCGTTGTTGAAAAGCCGGCAAAGATGGAAGGACGTAGCCTTGTTATGTTCATTTCACCAAAGACGAATAAGTAATTAAGGAGGATATAAAGATGGCTAAGGTTAAGGTTAAAACACATTCAGGAGCCAAGAAGCGTTTTAAGGTTACTGGAACAGGCAAGTTCAAGTACCAGAAGACAAACAGAAGACACAGATTAACTCAGAAGGATACAAAGAGAAAGAGAAGCAACCGTGCTTCAGGCGTAGCTGATTCAACAAACATGGGCGCACTCAAGCAGTTAATGCCATACGCATAAGCTGACCTTTTTGTACGACGTAAAAATTTCATAATCAAATAATCGGAGGTAGAAATATATGGCACGTGTTAAGGGTGCGATGATGACTCGTAAGAGAAGAAACAAGACTCTCAAGCTTGCTAAGGGCTACTGGGGAGCTAAGAGCAAACACTTCAAGATGGCTAAACAGGCCGTAATGAAGTCAGGCAACTATGCATACGTAGGACGTAAGCAGAAGAAGCGTAACTTCAGACAGCTCTGGATCACAAGAATCAGCGCTGCAGCTAAGCTCAACGGCATGAACTACTCAACACTTATGAACGGTCTTAAGAAGGCTGACATCACATTAAACAGAAAGATGCTCTCAGAGATCGCAATCAACGATCCTGACGGTTTCACAGCAATTGCTGAAAAGGCAAAGGCTGCTCTTTAATCCGATCACAACACGCTCATTATTTTAATATTGAGCGTGTTTTCTTTAATTTATAAGGGTAACACGGAATGGCAGAATGTGCCGTGTATCCGTGGCGTTACGGAGGAAGTATTTTAGTCATTCCTTCCGATGAAAATTGAAAGTGGTGTTGTTTTGACTGTAATTACTTCAAAGGACAATCCGTCAGTTAAACTCTACATGAAGCTTTCGTCATCCAAAAAAGAGAGGAAAAACTCGGGACTATATGTTCTTGAGGGGTTTCGTCTCATAGAAGATGCGGTAAATGAAAAAGCTCCGGTAAAACAGCTTTTCTTCACGGAGGATGCTTACGGAAAATATTCTGATGAGCTATCCCAGGCTGATTTGAAAGAAGTAAAGATCCTGATTATTTCAAATGAGCTTGGAATAAAAATTTCATGTACGGAAAAGCCGCAGGGAGTTTTCGCAATATGCGAAATACCGCCTGCACGTTCTCTTGAAAAAGAGATAAATAAAAACGGAAAATATGTAGTCCTTCACGGACTTCAGGATCCGGGAAATCTGGGGATGATCATAAGGACGGCTGATGCTGTGGGAATGGACGGGGTGATCCTTTCCGAAAGCTGCGAACTTTACAGTCCGAAGGTGATAAGGTCCACAATGGGGTCGGCATTCCGAATGAAGATATTTGAAAGTCGTGATACGGATGAACTGTTCTCATGTCTGGAATCGAACGGTATAAAAAGCTATGCAGCTGTTATAGACAAGGATGCAGTCGATCTGAGGACGATTAGATTTGAAGGCGGCTGTGCCGTATTTATCGGAAACGAAGGCAATGGTCTTCCTGCTGAAATAGCATCACGGTGCACGGTAAAGGCAACTATCAGAATGTCGGGTCACATAAATTCGCTGAATGCCGCAATGGCCACCGGTATATTTATGTGGGAAATGTCCGGAAGCAGTATACACTGACAGGGAGTACAGTGCCGGTCCTGTATCATCACGGTTCCGGACCCCCGCGGCCAGATATGTCAGCGCACTGCGGTACACTGCCGCAGTACGGACGGAAATAATGAGGAGAAAAATGAAAGAAAAACTATACTGGATCATGCTTGCCGGCATTTTCGGTCCGGCTTCGCATGAACTTAGTGAACATATAAACCGTTACGGCGGCCCTGCTGAGGTTTACCGTGCGGTATGTGAGGCAGTAATACCGCTTAAACCGTATGAAAAGCGGCAGTTTTCGGTATGGACGAAGGAAAAGGCTGATTCCGTCATCGAAGAGTGTGAGAAAAAGAATATTTCCATACTCACGCCTGATGATGACGGTTATCCGTCAAAACTGAAAACGATTTACGATCCTCCGGCAGTTCTTTATGCTTTCGGGGATATTTCATGCCTTAACGACGAGCTTACTTTAGGCGTGGTCGGAACAAGAAAACCTTCCGCGTACGGAAGAACAGCTGCCGGAAAGATATCGGCAGAACTTGCAAAGGTCGGTTTTACTATCGTAAGCGGATTTGCGGCGGGAATCGATTCCGCTGCCCACAGGGGAGCTCTGTCTGCAGGCGGAAAGACCGTCGCAGTGCTCGGCTGCGGAGTGGATGTTATCTATCCGAAGACAAATGAAGATATTTACCGGATTCTTGCTGAAAACGGCGTGTTTATTTCAGAATTCCCGCCGGGAACGCCGCCGCTGGGAAAGAATTTTCCGTTAAGGAACAGAATAATATCGGGTATTTCACTTGGAATTTTTGTGGCCGAAGCACCTCTTCACAGCGGTGCACTGATAACTGCCGAATCGGCCATCGAACAGGAAAGAGACGTTTTCTGTCTGCCGCCTCACGATATTTTCGACAGGAATTTTGAAGGCGTGGTAAAATATCTTCGTGACGGTGCTTTTCCGGTGTTCAGTCATCTCGACATAATCTACGAATACTGCACCAACTTTTCACACAAGCTTTCGCCGGTAAAGCCGTCGGATGAATACAGCACACCGCGCGGCACAGATACGCATGTTTCAGCCCCTGCTCCGAAAAAAAACGTTAATACGCCTGTAAAGAAAGAGGTCAGACCCCGTGCCGATTTGTCCGGACTTCCCGAAAATCAGAGAATAATAGCAGATCTTCTTGCAGAACGTGATCATCATATTGATGAACTGTGTGAACGGTCAGGAATCGATATGCCTGATCTTCTTACTGAACTGACTGAAATGGAGGTCTCAGGACTTGCAGTGTCACTGCCGGGAAATATTTATGCTCTGAAGTAATTAAAAAACTTTTGACAAATCAAAATAAATCATATATACTATATAATTGTATATTACAGTTGTTTACCTACAGAGAAAAAAGGAGAAAGAAATGTCTGATCTTGTAATTGTAGAGTCTCCTGCAAAGGCAAAGACTATAAAGAAATATCTTGGACCGGGATACGAAGTTATCGCATCCATGGGACATGTAAGAGATCTTCCGAAGTCAAAGATCGGTGTTGATCTTGAAAATGATTTTGAACCTATTTACACTGACATGAAGGGTAAAGAGGATGTTATAAAGGAATTAAAGAAGTACGCAAAGAAATGCGACAAAATTTATCTCGCAACTGACCCGGACCGTGAGGGTGAAGCTATATCATGGCATATAGCGCAGATGCTCGATCTTGATCTGAACACAAACAACAGAGTTGCGTTCAACGAGATCACTAAGTTCGGTGTACAGAGCGGTATGAGCAATCCGCATAAGATCAATATTGATCTTGTAAATGCTCAGCAGGCAAGAAGAATACTTGACCGTATTCTCGGATACAAGCTCAGTCCGTTCCTCTGGAGAAAGGTAAAGCGCGGACTTTCAGCAGGACGTGTTCAGTCCGTTGCTGTAAGTCTCGTTGTTGACCGCGAAAACGAGATAAGAAAGTTTGTGACACAGGAATACTGGAGCATCGACGGCAAGTTCACAGCACCGTCAAGCAGAAAGATATTCTCGGCAAAGCTCGCTTCCATCGATACAAAGAAAGTCGATCTGAAAAATGAGTCTGAAACAAACAGCATTCTTTCATCACTTGAAAACGAAGAATTTAAGGTTAAAAAGGTAAAGAAAAGAGTTACCAAAAGACAGCCGGCTCCGCCGTATATCACTTCCACACTCCAGCAGGAAGCTTCACGCCGTATGGGATTCCAGGCGAGAAGAACAATGAAGGCGGCCCAGGAGCTTTACGAAGGTATCGAAATAGAAGAACTCGGACTGGTCGGCCTTATCACCTATATGAGAACTGACAGCCTCCGTGTTTCCGAAGAAGCAAAGCAGGCTGCTGCAGAATATATAAAGAACAAGTACGGTGAGGAATATCTTCCGCCGTCACCACGTGAATACAAGTCAAAGAAGAACGCACAGGATGCGCACGAAGCTATCAGACCGTCAATGCCTGAGCTCGATCCTGAACGCGTAAAGAACAGCCTTACAACTGACCAGTACAAGATCTACAAGCTCATCTGGGAACGTTTCATCGCAAGCCAGATGGCAAACGCACTTCTTGATACGGTTTCAGCTGAGATAAATGCCGGAAACTGCACTTTCACAGCATCGGGCTATTCAGTAAAGTTCAAGGGATTCTCAGTCGTTCACGTTGAATCAAAGGATACAACTGCTGATGAAGAGGAGAACAAGGAACTTCCGCCGCTCGAAGAAGGCGATGTTCTCAAGGTAAAGTCACTTCTCGGAAACCAGCATTTCACACAGCCGCCTTCAAGATATACTGAAGCTACGCTTATCAAGACTCTTGAAGAAAACGGTATCGGCCGTCCGAGTACATATGCTCCGACTATTACGACCATCACATCACGTATGTACGTTGAACGTGACGGAAAGCAACTCAAGCCGACTGTTCTCGGTGAAGTAACCACTGAACTTATGAAGGAACATTTTGCAAACATCGTAAATGCGAAGTTTACTGCAAGCATGGAAACAAACCTTGACGACGTTGAAAACGGAGACAAGGACTGGAAGAGCACACTTAAGGAATTCTACAAGGAGTTTGATGCTACTCTTGCAAAGGCCGAAGTTGCCATGGAGGGCAAGAGAGTCAAGATCCCGAGCGAAGAAACGGACGTTATCTGCGACCAGTGCGGCAGAAACATGGTCATCAAGATCGGACGTTTCGGAAAGTTCCTTGCATGTCCGGGATTCCCTGAATGTACAAATACTAAGAAGATCGTTCAGGCTACCAAGGGTGTATGTCCGCTTTGCGGAAATACCGTTATCGCACAGAAGTCAAAGAAGGGCAGAAACTTCTTCGGCTGTGAAAAGTATCCTGAGTGCAATTTCATGACATGGAACACTCCGATTGAGGATACATGTCCTAAGTGCGGATCCACCCTGTTCAAGAAGGGCGGAAGAGCCGGCAAGATACTCTGCGAAAAACCGGGATGCGGTTATGAGAGAGGTCTGTAATGGCGGTAAAGGTAATAGGTGCAGGTCTTGCAGGCTGTGAAGCGGCCTGGCAGCTTGCGAATGCCGGTATCGAAACTGAACTTTATGAGATGAAGCCGGTGAAATATTCTCCGGCTCATCACTATGAGGGTATGGCTGAACTTGTATGTTCAAACTCCCTCAAGGCTGCAAGGGTGGATTCTGCCTGCGGCCTTCTCAAGGAGGAAATGAGGCGCTTAGGTTCACTTATCGTTCCGTGTGCTGAGGCGACATCTGTTGAGGCGGGCGGAGCGCTTGCTGTAGACAGAACAAAGTTTTCCGACCTTGTTACACAGAAAATAAAGGAACATCCGTACATAAAAGTTATTTCCGAAGAAGTGACTTCCGTTCCGGATGGTGATGTTATAATTGCTACCGGGCCTCTTACTTCCGGGGCACTTGCTGAGTCGATCGCGGAAAAGTGCGGCAGTTACTTAAGCTTTTTTGATGCGGCTGCTCCGATAGTTACTTTTGACAGCCTTGATACGGATATTGTTTTCTTTGCTTCGCGCTATGACAAGGGCGACGCGGACTACATAAACTGTCCTATGACTAAGGAAGAGTACGAGCTTTTCTATAATGAGCTTGTAAATGCGGAATCAGCACCGCTTAAGGAGTTCGACAGGGAATCCTTCAAAGTTTACGAGGGATGCATGCCGGTGGAGGTGCTTGCAAAGCGCGGACCGGATACCATGCGTTTCGGCCCTCTCAAACCGGTGGGACTTACGGACAGGAGAACAGGAAAGCGTCCGTGGGCTGTCGTTCAGCTGCGTAAGGAAAACCGTGAGGGTACGATGTACAACCTTGTGGGATTTCAGACAAATCTTAAATTCGGCGAGCAGAAAAGAGTGTTCTCGCTTATACCGGGTCTTAAGGATGCTGAGTTTGTCCGCTACGGTGTAATGCACAGAAATTCGTTCATAAACAGCCCGAAGCTTTTAAAGCCTACTTTTGAAATGCGTGATATTCCGGGACTGTATTTTGCCGGACAGATAACCGGTGTGGAAGGCTACGTTGAATCAGCTGCCAGCGGAATAATGGCAGGACTTAATCTTGCAAGGAAGCTTACAGGAAAGAGCGAATTCGTCATGCCTCGTGAAACAATGACCGGTGCGCTTTCACTTTACATAAGCGACAGCTTTAACGACGGAAATTTCCAGCCGATGGGCTCAAACATGGGAATACTTCCTGAGCTGCCAGAGCGTATAAAGGACAAGAAGAAAAAGTACCAGATGTATGCGGACAGAGCTCTTGAAAAAATGGAGGAGCTTCTGGCGGCAGAAAGATAGTTTCCGCCGGATGACGCAGATCCGGTACATATATTTCTACAAAAATAATCGCAGTGCATTTTCCAAAACGGTAAATACTGCGATCAGGAGTTTGATTTTTTAATATGATAAATGTAATAGTAGATGCATTCGGCGGTGACAATGCCCCTGATGCGGTTATTGAAGGAAGTATTCTTGCAGTTCAGAATCTCGGAGTGAAGGTAACGCTTGTCGGTGATGAAAAGCTTATAAACGAAGCCGCTGAAAAGCACAATCTTGTACTTACCGGCATTGATGTTGTCCACGCTGATACAGTTTTTGACAGACACGAGGAGCCTACTGAGATAATCAAAAGCGGAAAGACGAGCTCGATGGCAGTCGGACTCGGACTTCTTCACGACGGAAAGGGCGATGCGTTTGTAAGTGCCGGAAGTACCGGTGCACTCGTTGTAGGGGCTACATTCATTGCAAAGAGACTTAAAGGCGTTAAGCGTGCAGCTCTTGCTCCTATTATGCCTGCAAAGGACGGATACTTCATGCTCCTTGACGGCGGTGCAAATACGGAATGCCGTCCGGAAGCGCTTGTTCAGTTCGGACTTATGGGCTCGGCCTACATGGAAAAGGTAATGGGAATAAAGGAGCCGAGAGTGGGTCTTCTGAACATCGGTGCAGAGGAAACAAAGGGACGTGAACTGGAGATCGAGACCTACAGGCTTCTAGAAAAATCTCCGGTAAACTTTGTGGGTAACATTGAAGCCCGTGACATGCCGTTCTCGAAGTGCGATGTTCTCGTTGCTGACGGCTACACAGGCAACATAGCGCTGAAACTTTACGAGGGCATGGGTCTTTACTTCGGCAAAACACTTAAGAATATGCTCACGAAGAATCTGAAGACAAAGATCGCTGCAGGCCTTCTTATGGATCAGGTAAGTGAATTCAAAAAGAAAATGGATTACTCCGAAGTCGGCGGTGCTGTACTCATGGGTATTCAGGGCACTGTTATAAAAGCACACGGAAGCTCGGACGGCAAGGCTTTCTACAATGCCATCCGTCAGGCTAAGGAGTGCGTGGAAACAGGAGTATCGGAACGTATATCATCATATCTTGAAATGCAGAAGGGAGCTGAATGATTTGACCGAGCTTGAGGAAAGTATAAAATACACTTTTAAGGATAAAAAGCTTCTGCATGAAGCGCTTTCACATTCATCCTACGCAAACGAATGCAGAAGAAACCGCCGCAGCAACGAACGTCTTGAGTTCTTAGGCGACAGTGTTCTTTCCATCGTTGTGTCACAGTATCTTTTTGAGCATTTTTCGCATCTTCCTGAAGGCGAGCTTACGAAGATAAGGGCGTCACTTGTATGTGAAAAATCTCTTCATATTTTTGCACAGAAGATCAATCTGGGAAAATATCTTCTTCTCGGCAAGGGGGAGGAAAACACAGGAGGACGCGAAAGAGCGTCAATACTTGCAGATGCTTTTGAAGCCCTGATCGCTGCGATATTCCTTGACGGCGGTCTGGAAGCTGCGAGAACACATATTCTTAGATTCATTCCGGAAGACATTGAAGCACAGAAGAATGCGGCTTTCAGCGACTACAAAACTATTCTTCAGGAAGTTATCCAGCAGAATCCGGAGGAAAAGGTCGAGTACGTTATAGCTGACCAGACAGGTCCGGATCACAACAAGGCCTTTACAGTCAATGTATGCCTTAATTCCAACGTGATCGGTGTCGGTGTCGGACGCAGCAAGAAGGAAGCGGAACAGATGGCTGCAAAGGAAGCACTGAAACTGATGGGCTACAATGAAGCACAGTAATATTTCAGTTTTCATTCCGCATACCGGCTGTCCGCACATGTGCAGTTTCTGCAATCAGCACACCATAAGCGGTACGGTGAAGCCGCCGACGGGTGATGAGGTGCGCAGGACCTGTCTTGAAGCGCTTTCATACATTAAGGACAGGAAAAACTGCGAGATAGCTTTTTTCGGCGGAAGTTTCACTGCCGTTCCGGAAGACTACCGCAATGAACTTCTTGAAAGTGTTCAGGAGTTTTTAGGGGAAGACGGTTTCGGAGGAATACGTGTTTCAACAAGGCCGGACTGTATTGATGAAAGCATACTGGAAAGCTTAAAACACTACGGTGTTACAGCCATCGAGCTGGGTTGTCAGAGTATGGACGATGAAGTTCTGAAGCTCAATGAGCGCGGACACAGTGCAGAGGATGTAGTAAAGGCATCGGAGCTTATCAGAAAATACGGTTTTGAACTGGGGCACCAGATGATGACCGGACTCTACGGTTCATCTCCTGAAAAGGACAGCATGACGGTCTGCAGGATCATCGCATTAAAGCCGGATACTGTAAGAATATACCCGACTGTCATACTCGAAGGAACAAAGCTTGCTGAGCTTTTTAAGTCCGGCGAGTACAGAACGTACAGCCTTGACGAGATGGTGGGATATGTCTGCGGATACATGGAACGTTTTGAAGCTGCAGGCATAAGGATAATAAAATGCGGGCTTCACGCATCTGAAACGGTTGAAGGTGAAATGGCGGGAGGCTATTATCATCCTGCTTTCAGGGAACTGTGTGAAAGCAGAAAATACAGAAACATTCTTGACGGAATGCTTTGCGGAGAAGGGGAGTACAGGATCGAGGTCAGACCTGAGCTCGTAAGCAAGGTGACCGGACAGAAACGATCAAACATTGATTATTTCAGTCAGAAGGGGATCAGAATAAAGATCGTTCCTTCGGACCAGAGGGAAGAAATAAATGTATTTAAAATCACTTGAACTCCACGGCTTCAAGTCCTTTCCGGATAAAGTTGTACTTTCATTTGACAAGGGACTTACAGGTGTAGTAGGGCCTAACGGCAGTGGAAAAAGTAATATTGGTGACGCGGTAAGATGGGTACTGGGTGAACAGTCCACAAAAACACTCCGCGGAAACAAGATGGAAGATGTTATTTTTTCCGGTACTACAGCAAGAAAACCGGCAGGCTTTGCCTCTGTTACTCTTACGATAGACAACAGCACAGGCGAGCTCAATCATGATGACAGTGAAGTTGCCGTTACACGAAAGATCTACCGTAACGGTGACAGCGAATACAGAATAAACGGAAAAGCAGTCAGACTCAAGGACATAAACGAGCTTTTCATGGATACGGGACTTGGCCGTGACGGTTATTCTATAATCGGACAGGGACGAATAGCCGAGATCGTTGGTGCCAGAAGCACGGAACGCCGTGATATTTTTGAAGAGGCAGCCGGCATATCAAAATTCCGCTACAAAAAGGCAGAGGCTGAACGCAGGCTCACACAGGCACAGGATAACCTTAACAGACTCACGGATATTCTGTCCGAACTCGAGGACCGTGTGGGACCTTTGAAAAAGCAGTCGGAAAAGGCTGAGAAATTTCTTGTTCTCGCTGATGAAAGAAAGAAGCTTGAACTTTCACTCTGGATACACGACCTTGAAGAACTTGGCGAAGCACTGAAGAAAATAGAGGAGAATTCACTTATCTATACTGCCCAGTATGAAAACATCGTCAGTCAGGAAGAACGTGAAGAGCAGAGCATCAAAGAAGCGTATGACAAGATGCGTGAGATCACGCTGAAAATAGATGAGTACAAGCAGCTCATACTTGATGTGGAGCGTGAATCGTCAGATTACCGTTCCGGCATTGCTGTGTGCGAAAATGATATACGTCACAGTGAGGAGATGATCGCTTCTGTAAGAAGCAGACAGGAAAACGAAGAGAACGCCAAAAAGGCAGTTGCCGAAAAGATGGCTGCTCTTAAAAACAAACTTTCCGAAGGCGAGCAGAAGGTGCGCGATACGGAAGATGAACTTCGTTCTGCCGAAAAGAGCTTTAAGGAGATCGAGGAGGAAGTCGGCAGGGCGGAGAAGGAATCCGGGGACCGTGAATCGAAGCTTAATGCACTGTACAGAAAACAGAATGACCTTAAGTTCACTATAGCATCAGCCTCATCAAGACGTGATGAACTTGACGGTCAGCTTGCCGGACTCGATGCACAGAACGAAGAACTGGCAAAAACTCTTGCAGGATATGAGGAAGATCTGCGTACAGCGAAGGAGACCCTTGATACCATCGAGGAGCGGGAGAAGGAAAGTGAAAACAGACTTGCCGGACTTTCGATGATGTATAAAAAGAAAAAGACTGCGTTTGACGAAAGAAAACAGCAGTTTGATGATCTTACTCTTGAACTGAGGGAAAAGCAGCAGCGTGAGAAACTCCTAAGCGACATGGAAAACAGCATGGAGGGTCTCAACTACAGCGTAAAGGAAATACTGAAGGCTCAGAAAAACCAGCGTATTTCCGGTATTTACGGTACGGTGTCACAGCTCATAACCGTTGATGATGAATATACCACAGCGATAGAAACAGCACTCGGCGGTGCTCTTCAGAACATTATCGTAAAGAATGAAGATACGGCCAAGAGATGTATCGCATTACTCAAGGAACTGCGAAAGGGCCGTGCTACATTCCTGCCGGTCACATCGGTAAAGCCGTATGATTTCCGTGAAAACGGCGTACGGAACGAGGACGGATTTGTAGCGCTCGGCGACGAGATCGTTGAAACTGATCCTGATTTTAAGAATATCATGAGCAATCTTCTCGGAAGAACGGTCATTGCCGAGGATATTGACTATGCTTCAGTAATTGCGAAGAAGTATTCGTACAGGTTCCGCATAGTAACACTTGACGGTCAGGTGATCAATGCAGGCGGTTCGTTTACCGGTGGTTCGGCTGTTCAGTCGGGCGGTATTCTTTCGAGAAAGAATGAGATAAATGAACTTGCCGGAAAAATAAAGGAACTCGAAGGCAGGGTCTCACAGGTAAGGGATGACGCCCAGAAGGTCAGAGCGGAAGCTGAAAAGCTTCGTCTTGATATCGAAGCGGAAAACGACACAAAGCAGAAATTAAACGAAGACAGAATGACGTTCCGGTCAGAGATAAAGAGTCTTGAATCGATCTTAGCGCAGTCTGAGCAGCAGAACAGGAACTATACTGACAACAGACACAGACTTGAAAAGAACATCGTGGAAGCGCAGGAGCAGTTCTCGGCAGCATCTGAGGAACTTGAAAAGATAAATTCTGAACTTGAGGCAGCTCAGAGCGAGGCAGATTCACACCAGAGCCTGAAGGAAGGTCTGGCGGAAAAGAGGAAGCAGCTTTCCGATCATCTGTATGAACTGAAGATCAGGTGCATGGAGGCAGAGAAAAACTGCGAATCCATAAAGCTGGAGATAAGCCACTGTGAAGCAGAAGCAGGAAATCTGAACCAGAGCGCAAAAGAGCTTGAAAGTCAGATCGCCGGTCATGAGAAGACCATAGCTGAAAAGCAGGCTGAAATTGAAAAGAACAGGGCACTGCTTGAAAAGGCATCAGGACAGACTGAAGTTTACAGGAGCTGTATAACCGCTTCCGGTGAGCAGCATGATAAATATGAAGCTGCTGTTTCGGAAAAACGTGCAGGAATAAAGAAACTCGGCGAGGACAAGGAACGTCTTTCACGTGAGATGTCGAGGTTTGAAGAAAAGAAAGTAAATACACAGAGGGATTACGACAGCATAATCACGCGTCTGTGGGAAAATTACGAACTTACACGTACTGAGGCGGAAAATCAGGCGGAAAAGCTTGAAAATGTCGGACAGGCTCAGAAAAGACTTGGCGAAGTTCGTAATTCCATAAAGGCTCTCGGCAGCATCAACGTTGCGGCTATTGAGGAATACAAGGAAGTATCGGAACGATATGAATTCCTTTCGACACAGCTCAAGGATGTCGAGAATTCCAAGCGTGAGCTGGAAAAACTCATCGAGGAACTCACCTCGGACATGCAGAGAATATTTGCCGAGAACTTTGCTCTTATCAACAAAAACTTCAAGGAGATCTTCGTTGATCTGTTCGGCGGCGGCAAGGCCGACCTCGAACTGACCGATCCTGACAACATCCTTGAATCAGGTATCGAGATCAAGGTAGCCCCTCCGGGCAAGGTCATCAAGAACCTTATCTCGCTTTCCGGTGGTGAGCAGGCTTTCGTTGCTATCGCGATCTACTTTGCTATTCTTAAGATCAGACCTGCACCGTTCTGTATCCTCGACGAGATCGACGCAGCGCTTGATGAAGTAAACGTAAGAAAGTACGCTTTCTACCTTAAGAATTTTGTAAGCACGACACAGTTCATCCTCGTAACCCACAGAAGAGGTACAATGGAACTTGCCAACGTCCTCTACGGCGTTACAATGCAGCAGAACGGCGTGTCCAAGCTGCTCAAGATGAACCAGGTCGATATTCCTGATGAAAATGTATAACCCGCCTGCGGCGGCCTATACTATCGAAAAACCGGACTGTCTTCCGACAGCCCGGTTTAATTATATATATCCTTGCAGATCCGCAAACTACGTTTGCTCGTAAGCATATCGGCTAATAGTAAACGAAAAAATTTTTCGTTTACTGTAATTGCTGCCGCAGGCAGCGACCGTTGAAAAGTATGTTTTCGATAGTCAAAAATATTTTATTGTTTTTCAATAATTTTGTATTGACAAATAATATTTCATGTGTTACACTATAGTCAAAGGGATGACCGGAGGCGCGCACTGGTTATTTTCGGAGTTGGATTCATATGCATTATCTGCAATGATGAACAGTTAAATCGGAGGTAACTAAAATGAATGAGAATATAGCTGCAGCACCCGAACAGGGGCTGAATAAAACAGAATACAGCATTTCAGATCACATACTTTCAGCTTTTTTAATGATAGCGGCATATTTCCTGATCAAGTTCACAGTCTTTGAAAAAACCGGATTCTTTACAACGGGAGTTTACGCTGGAATCATTACAGCTGCTGTTATCTACTTTTCGAAAAAAGGATTCGTATTTTCTTTTTTGAATAATATTATTGTTTTTGTTCTTTACGCTTTCAGCCTTGTCTTTTCGCTCACGGACAACAGCTTTATCAAATTCCTTGATGTGATCTTTCTGATTTTTGCCGGATCATATCTTCTTTTCTCGGTGGGTGCCGGAAAAACTTCAATTGAAAAATATCTTCCTTTTGCACTTAAAAAATCAGTTATCAGCTACCCTTTTTCCAAATTCGGCGAACAGTTCAAAGTTTCTGCCGGAGCTGTAAAGGGGTCAAAGACATGCAGCAGTTTAAAATTCGTTTTCCTTGGTCTTGTGGCAACAGTACCGGTCACTGCACTTGTAGCGTGTCTTCTTATGTCGGCAGACGAAGGTATGGAAAACATGTTCACAGGCATCACAGACTGGCTGTACGACCTGAATGCCGCTGAGATAATGATAAAACTTTTGCTGACACTGCCTTGTTCGCTTTATCTTTACGGAATGTTCTGGTCAAATTCACACCGGGACGGTCTCGGTGTTCTTAATGATGAATACTGCAAATACAGACTTTTAAACAAAAGAATTATAAATAATCTCATCTGCTACACTGCAGTAACTCCGGTATGTCTTCTTTACGTACTTTTCTTCATATCACAGACGAAGTACTTCCTCTCAGCATTTATGGGAAATCTTCCGGAAGGATTTACTTATGCTGACTATGCAAGACGGGGATTCTTTGAGCTTCTCTGGGTAGCAGTTATCAATCTGGTACTTATCTGTGCCATCAATGTATACTCGAAAAAGACTGCAGAAGAAAAGCCGTTTACACTTAAACTCTACAGTCTGATTTTAAGCAGCTTCACGCTTATCCTTATTGCTACTGCTTTAAGTAAGATGATCATGTATATAAACATGTACGGACTCACTACTCTGCGTGTGTACACAAGCTGGTTTATGATACTGCTTGCAATGATATTTGTTCTTGTTATTATCAAGCAGTTCCGTTTTGATATGAAGATCGCAAAATATTTCTGTGTGATCACAACAGTAATGTTTGCACTTCTCTGCTTCTCACGTCCGGAATCACTTATCGCCCGCTACAACATTGAAATGTACCGTTCAGGATATCTGAACGAGCTTGATACGGATGCACTTCTTGAAATGTCAGATGACGGAATTCTGACAGCATTCAGTATGGGTGCCGTAAGCGAAAGTCAGGCCGCACACAGTTCAGATTCCGTGCTTGGATGTGATCCTTATCGCAGATACAATTATTCATCCATGATGCTTTCAAATAAAATCGACCTCAGAAACTTTACGTGATATTACTGATGCAGCTGATAAATCAGCGTTTTCCTTAAAAAACCGGACTGCCTTCTGACAGCCCGGTTTTTTTGCTGCTGCCGCAGGCATCACACCTTTTCTTACACACTTGACCATCTGACGTGTTTATGATACAATTAAAGATGTATTTCAAATTTGCCAGGAGGTTTTATGGGACTTTTCAGTAAAATAAAAGCAGGACTTCTGAAAACGAGACAGGCAATGATGTCTAAGCTTTCGAAACTGCTTCATTCATTTACCAAAATAGATGAAGATCTGTTTGAACAGCTGGAGGAAACACTTATCATGAGCGACGTCGGCGTTGATACTTCGCTTGAGATATGTGACAGACTCAGAAAGATGATAAAGGAACAGGGGATAACTGATCCGAAGGAGATCATGCGTCTTATACATGAAATAGTTTCGGATATGATGGGAGAGGATCAGGGACTGGATCTTTCCACGACTCCTTCGGTAATTATGGTCATCGGCGTAAACGGCGCCGGAAAGACCACTACTATCGGCAAACTCTGCCACAAGCTTAAGGGCGAGGGCAAGAAGGTGCTTGTTGCTGCTGCTGATACATTCAGAGCGGCTGCTATCGATCAGCTCCAGGTATGGACGGAAAGAGCGGGAGTTGATATAGTAAAACATGCTGAGGGATCCGACGCTGCGGCTGTTGTTTACGACGCCATCACTGCAGCCAAGGCAAGACACTGCGACGTTGTCATCGTGGATACTGCAGGACGACTCCACAACAAGAAAAACCTCATGGATGAGCTGGCGAAGATAAACAGGATCGTGGCAGGACAGGCGGAAGGATGTGCCCGTGAGATCCTTCTTGTGCTCGATGCAACAACAGGACAGAACGCTGTAAATCAGGCAAAGCTCTTCAGCGAAGTTGCAGATATTACAGGTATAGTTCTTACAAAACTTGACGGTACTGCAAAGGGCGGTATTGTTATCTCCATAAAGAATGAACTCGGCATACCGGTCAAGCTCGTAGGTCTCGGGGAAAAGATCGACGACCTTCAGGACTTCAACAGCAAAGATTTCGTAAATGCACTGTTCGGTGACGAAGTTCTCGACGGTGAAGTGAACATCGGTGACGACGAGGAAACATACGAAGAAACCGAAGACGATTCAGAGACAGCCGGCGTATCAGAAGAAGCGTCAGCTGAAAGTGATACAGCACCGGCTTCAGAATCCTCAGACGCTGCCGAAGATAACGCTATCTCTGAAATAACAGAAAATGCACCGGAAGAAACACCGGCTGCAGATGAAAATGAAGTTCCTGAGATTTCAGAAGAACCTGTAGAATCAGAAGAACCGGAAGTAACTGAAGATTCAGAAGAGACTACAGAAACTGAAGAACCAGAAGTAACTGAAGATTCAGAAGAGACTACAGAAACTGAAGAATCAGAAGAAACTACAGATTCAGAAGAACCTGAAGAATCAGAAGAAACTGCAGAAGCTGAAGAAGAGACAGAGGAACCGGAAAAGAAGAAGGGATTCTTCAGCCGTCTTTTCGGTAAAAAGAAGAAATAATAAGGAGTAACAGATGAAGGTAATACTTGCATCAAACAATAAGCACAAGCTTGAAGAAATAAAGAAGATACTTTCACCTCTCGGCTATGAAGTTGTTTCACAGGCTGAAGCCGGTGTGAATATCGACGTTGAGGAAACAGGCACTACTTTTGAGGAAAATGCCGCACTTAAGGCGCAGGCAGTTTACGATCTTACAAAGACCGCAGTTATTTCAGATGACAGCGGACTCGAAGTAGACTATTTAAACGGTGCTCCGGGTGTATATTCACACCGCTACGCAGGCGAGAACGCTACAGATGCTGACCGCTGTGCAAAGCTCCTTTCAGAATTAAGCGGCGTTGAAACAGAAAAGCGTACAGCAAGATTTGTCTGCGTGCTCTGCTTTATTGACGACAAGGGCGAAAAGCTTGTTATCCGCGGTACAGTTGAAGGTATCATCGGCACTGAACCTAAGGGCGAAAACGGATTCGGCTACGATCCTGTATTTATGTACGGTGACAGATCTTTTGCCGAACTTTCAGCAGAGGAAAAGAACTCCGTAAGCCACAGGGCAGATGCACTTAAAAAGTTTGCAGCTGCTATCGGAGCAAAATGAAACACTGATAAATGAACGTAATGCTAAATGAAAGGCTGATATTATGCTTACAAGCAAACAGAGATCAAAACTCAGAGGAATAGCAAGTACCTACGAAACAATTTTTCAGGTAGGTAAAAACGGAATACAGGATACACTTATAGCACAGGTAAACGACGCTCTCAGAGTGCGTGAACTTATCAAGCTCCGTGTACTCGACAACAGTCCGTACACAGCAAGGGAAGCTGCTGACGAGATAGCGGAAAAGACAGGTGCAGATGTAGTTCAGGTAGTCGGCAGCAGATTCGTTCTCTTCAAGAGAAATCCGAAAGAACCTGTGATTGAAATAGACATCTGATGGGCAGAACAGGATTATTCGGCGGAACGTTCAATCCGATACACTCCGGGCACATCCATCTTGCGGAGGAAGCCTACAGTAAACTCGGACTTGACCGCCTTATACTTGTTCCGGCAAATATCCCGCCGCACAAGGAAGCGCATGATCTGTGCAGTAACGCTGACAGATTAAACATGTGCCGCCTTGCTGCTGAGGACCATGAAGGCTTTGAGGTCTCGGACTTTGAACTGAAACAGGGGGGCAAAAGCTATTCCGTTTACACGACGGAGCATTTTGCGGAAATGTATCCTGATGATGACCTTTACATGATGGTCGGAAGCGACATGCTTTTAAGTTTTGACAAGTGGTACCGCTTTGAGGATATACTTAAAAAAGTGACTCTGGCAGTCGTGTCAAGAGAGTATGACGACATGGATGACCTTAGAAAAAAGGCAGAGGAGCTTTCAGTTTTCGGCAGCGTGAAAATAATAAACGCAGATCCTTTTCCGGTCTCATCAACGCAGATAAGGGATCTGATACGGCGCGGCCAAAAATATTCTTGCTATTTGCCTGAAAAAGTAGTACAATATATTAGACTGAAAAAATTATACGTATGATGATCATCACTGTTCCTTAAGACCCGCTGATACGCAGAACTGCGGGCCTTAAGACGGTGTATAAACAACTGGCTGGTGATATATTTGTTCGACGTGGAAAATATTATTGATTTTCTCAGAAACCGTCTTTCAGAAAAAAGATTCAATCATTCACTCAATGTAGCCGCAGAGTGCCGAAAACTTGCGGAACATTACGGTGAAGATCCCGAAAAAGCGTATTTTGCGGGACTTGTACATGATATATGCAAGGAGATCCCGGCTGATGAAATGAAAAAAATGGCTGCGGAGAGCGGACTTGGAGTGTCATCGGCTGAACTCCAGACAAAGGCACTGTGGCACGCTGTTGCAGGTGCGGCTTTCGTCAGGGATTCACTTATGATAGAAGACAAAGACATTATAAATGCCGTGCGTTTTCACACAATAGGCAGAGCAGGGATGACCCGTTTCGAGGAGATCGTCTACATAGGCGATCTTATTTCAGCAGACAGGTCGTACAACGGGGTTAAGAAATTCAGAAAGCTTGCTTATCAGGACATGGACAGGGTGATGCTTGAAGCCCTGATTTTTTCGATAGTATCAGTTACCGAGAAAAAAGGTCTCATTCCTGAATACACGCTTGAAGCTTACAATCAGTATGCGCTGAGGGAGAGCCGACGTGCTCAGGAAGGAAAGTGAACATGGTAAGGAAAAGTAAGTTCAGGATATTCAGAGATATTCTTCTGCTTCTTATTACACTTGCTGTACTTTTTGTTGCCGGAAAAGGCATGATAAAGTCTGTTGTGTCTGACAGCCAGCCTTTTAAATCAGAACAGGCGGGCGAGCTGGATGCCGACAGCAACACATACATGCTTAAGCCGATGGAACCGGAACAGATGTTTGACGGCCTTGACCTTTACCAGTACATCGAAGGCCAGTACACGGTGCTGTGTCTCGGAATGGATGAGGAAGGACTCAACACGGACATTATGATGCTCGCGCAGTTCGACCTTAACGCAGCGAAGATAAATATTCTTCAGATACCGCGTGACTGCTACGTTGGCCCGGAATACACGAAGGCTGAACACGGAAAGATAAACAGCGTATATTCCGACGGTGTATGCGAGGGAAGCACTCCGGTCGCAAAGGTTGCTAACTGTCTGAAAGATCTTTTCGGTATTCCGATAGATGCGTACATCGGTATAAAATGCACTGACGTTCCGCCGGTAGTTGATGCTATCGGGGGAATTCCGATAAATGTTCCGTATGATATCATCTACGAAGCAGACAAGATCATCTACAAAGGTGAACAGGTGCTTAACGGTGAGCAGTCTGAATGGTTCGTGCGTTTCCGCCACGATTATCTCGAAGGGGATATTGCCAGGATCAGAGCTCAGAGGATCTTCCTGGCTGCCGGAATGCAGAAGGTAAAGAATCTCGGCACGCTGAAGGTGTTAAGCATTTATCCTACACTGAAGCAGTACCTCATGTCTGACCTCGACATAAGCGAGATCGGCATTCTGTGCGATTTTGCCCAGACTGTTTCAATGGAAAACGTGACAGTAAGAATGGTTCCGGGTGAAGACTTGAGTCCGGGAGACATCAACAATTACTACGGCTACTCGATCCACAAGCAGGAAACTGCCGATATGCTCAACGAGTATTTCAGACCTTATCAGGAAGAAATGACAGCCGATCAGCTTAACATAACCGAAGTAAAGCATACGGCCACATATTACGATAATGACAGCACAAGTTTCGCTGACATTGAAAACGGAAATGTTCCGTCTGTTCCGTTCAGGGAAGATGCAAACACCCTTGACGGAGCCGGGGAAGAATAAAAAGGAACTGCCGGTCAGTGCGGTACAGGGTTTACGACCCGTACTGATGATCCGGTGCTTCCGGAAATGAAAGGAAAGATAGAATGGATACAAAGGAAAAACTTGAAAAGATAGTTAAAGCCCTCGATTCAAAGAAGGCTGAAGATATAGAAGTACTCGGAATAAGAGACCTTACAGTGCTTTCCGATTACTTTGTAATAGCAAACGGTACAAGTACGACTCACACAAGAACGCTTGCCGATGAAGTTGAGTATCAGCTTTCTCAGTCCGGCATCGAACCTTCCGGAAAGGAAGGACACAACGGTTCAAACTGGATCGTTCTCGACTATTCAGATGTAATAGTCCATGTGTTCTACAAGGAAACAAGAGAGTTCTATCAGCTCGAAAGACTCTGGGCTGACGGCGAACATCTTGATGTTAATGAATTGCTTAAATAAAATCTGGGAATATTGATCTGTTCACAGATCAGTATGGGGACCAGGGCGAAGCCCTGCGAACCGACCTTCCGTAAATCCGGCGAAGCCGGATTTACGACTTTATAAATAATACTTTAAGGAGTTATCTTTATGGGTAAATATGATTTTGCTGCCGTTGAAGCAAAATGGCAGAAATACTGGGAAGAAAAAGGAACTTTCAGGGCATCTGACGACTATTCAAAGCCAAAGTTCTACGGCCTTGTTGAATTCCCTTATCCGTCAGGCCACGGAATGCACGTAGGCCATATCAAGGCATATTCAGGCCTTGAAGTAGTAAGCAGAAAGAGACGTATGGAGGGCTACAACGTTCTTTTCCCTATCGGATTTGACGCATACGGACTTCCTACAGAAAATACAGCTATCAAGGATAACGTTCATCCGAGAATAGTAACAGACAGAAACATTGCAAAATTCACAGGCCAGCTCAAGAGTGTAGGTTTCTCATTTGACTGGTCAAGAGTTATAGATACGACTGAGGAAGGCTACTACAAGTGGACACAGTGGATCTTCCTCAAGATGTTCGAAAACGGCCTTGTTTTCAGAGACAAGACAAACGTAAACTACTGCCCGAGCTGTAAGGTAGTTCTTTCAAACGAAGACTCACAGGGCGGCAAGTGTGACGTGTGCCACAGCGACATTATCCAGAAGACCAAGGAAGTATGGTACCTCCGTATCACAGAATATGCAGACAAGCTCCTCAAGGGACTCGAGGAAGTTGACTACCTCCCGAACGTAAGACTCCAGCAGGAAAACTGGATCGGCAAGTCAACAGGTGCTTTCGTAAACTTTGACATAAAGGAAAATGACGAGAAGCTTCGCATCTACACAACACGTCCGGACACACTTTACGGTGTAACATTCATGGTAATCGCTCCTGAACATCCGATCATCCAGAAGTACCGTGACAGCATTAAGAACATCGCAGAACTTGATGCCTATAAGGATGAATGCGCAAAGAAGAGCGAATTCGAAAGAACGCAGCTCGTCAAGGACAAGACAGGTGTAAAGATCGACGGTCTTACAGCTGTGAACCCTGTTACAAAGAAAGAGATCCCGATATACATTTCCGACTACGTAATGATGGGCTACGGCACAGGCGCCATCATGGCAGTTCCTGCTCACGATACACGTGACTACGACTTTGCAAAGAAGTTCGGCATTGATATAATTGAAGTTATAAAGGGCGGCGACATCACAAAGGAAGCCTACACAGGCGAAGGCGAGCTTGTGAACTCAGGCGAGCTCAACGGCATTTCAAACAAGAAGGATGCTGTAGCAAAGGCAATAGAGATCCTTGAAAAGCTCGGTTGCGGCGAAAAGGGCGTTCAGTTCAAGATGAAGGACTGGGCATTCAACCGTCAGAGATACTGGGGTGAACCTATCCCGATAGTTCACTGCGAACACTGCGGCATGGTGGCTGTTCCTTACGAGGAACTTCCGTTAAGACTTCCTCCTGTGGAAAACTTCGAACCTGGTACAGACGGCGAAAGTCCGCTTGCAAAGATCAGTGACTTCGTTAAGTGCAAGTGTCCTAAGTGCGGCAAGGACGCAAGAAGAGAAACTGATACAATGCCTCAGTGGGCAGGTTCATCATGGTACTTCCTCCGTTACTGCGATCCAAAGAATGACAAGGAGTTTGCGTCACAGGAGGCACTTAAGTACTGGATGCCTGTTGACTGGTACAACGGCGGTATGGAACACGTTACACGTCATATGATCTACAGCCGTTTCTGGCACAAGTTCCTCTATGACCTCGGTCTTGTTCCGACTTCTGAACCGTATGCAAAGAGAACTGCACAGGGCCTTATTCTCGGACCTGACGGAGAAAAGATGTCCAAGTCAAGAGGAAACGTTATCGATCCTAACGACGTTGTTGCTGAATACGGCGCAGACGTTCTCAGACTTTACGTTCTCTTCATGGGCGACTACGAAAAGGCTGCTCCGTGGAGCGAGTCAAGCATCAAGGGATGCAAGCGATTCGAAGACAGGATCTGGGCTTTGCAGGATATGATCACTGACGGCGATGAATACAGCGAAAAGCTCCGCAGTGCGTTCCATAAGACAATAAAGAAGGTTAGCGAAGACATCGAAGCTATGAAGTTCAACACAGCCATAGCAGCAATGATGTCACTTATCAATGACATATACGCAGCAGGAAGCATAACAAAGGGCGAGTTCGGTGCTCTGTGCATAATGCTCTATCCTTTCGCACCTCACATAGCTGAAGAAATGTACAGCAGCGTTTTCGGAAAGATCCTCAGCGAACAGAGCTGGATCACATATGACGAAGCACTCTGCGTTGACGACTCAGTTGAAATTGTTCTCCAGATCAACGGCAAAGTACGTTCAAAGATCATGATCCCTGTCGGCACAGACAAGGATACTGCGTTTGAAATGGCACTTAAGGATGAGAAATTTGCCGAAGCAACAAGCGGAAAGAACATTGTTAAGCAGATATATGTACAAAACAAACTTGTGAATTTTGTTGTAAAATAACAAAATATCTCCGGAGATTATTTTCTACTTGACAACACCGTGCCTGGTGTGCTAAAATAAATTTATGTTATTCATACAGCTTATATTACTGCGGTCTGAATGACATGCGAATATACAGTGTGTCACTCATGGTCACAGTTTTAGCTTATAACAGAGGAGATAAAAACAGATGACTGACATCTGATTCCGCAAGGTTTCAGATTTTAGCATAAACCTCTGTCTTTGTGGCAAAGGGAGGGAATAAAGTGGCAGAAGTTCGTGTTGGTAAAAACGAATCTTTAGAGACAGCACTCAAGCGCTTCAAGAGATCATGCGCTAAGGATGGCGTTATAGCTGAAGTTCGTAAGAGAGAACACTACGAAAAGCCTTCGGTTAAGCGTAAGAAGAAGTCCGAAGCAGCTCGTAAGCGCAAGTATTGATAAACAGTACATAAAACCAATTAAAAGAATTATCCTTCAGGTTTTCCTGAAGGATATTTTTTTACTGAAAAATCTGCGGAAGACCGTATTATAAATTTCCTTTGTATAAAATGCTGTAATTGGGCCGGTAAATTTGTAATGAAATCTTGTCTATTTTAAAATTCATTACTTGAAATTCAGATTAGTATAATGTATAATAAAATAATAAAATACTATTATTGGGGGGATAGACTGTGATTTTAGATTCATTTCAGTTCAAGGCAATGGAAAGCGGCATAAAGGCTATGTCTTTAAAGCAGCAGGTACATACTCAGAACATCGCAAATATGGACACGCCGGACTACAAGGTCAAAACGTTTTCCTTCGGGAACACGCTGGAAGACCAGATGAAGCACAATACTAAAAAAGACAGTATAGAATATGATTTTGAGGCAAAGGTCGAAACAAAGGATAACGTTGAAGTACTGGTCGACGGAAACAACGTTGACATCGAGAACGAAAATCTTGAACTCTACAGCGCGTACATCCAGCAGGCAGCAACTATCCAGAAGATGAATGCAGTAATTTCAGACTATCGTTACGTTCTTCAGAATGCAAGCTTCAAATAAGGGGGTAAGTTTATGGCTTTTCTGAATGCTTTGAATATAGTAGGTTCGGCTCTTACTGCTGAACGTTTCAGAACAAACATAATCACACAGAACATTTCAAACCAGCTTGTTATCGGCAGAAACGGTGAAGATCCTTACCGCAGAAAGCAGGTAATATTCCAGACCCGTCCGCAGAGTTTTGATGAAACACTTTCACAGGTAAAGGGCGGCGGCGTAAGGGTGACACAGGTCGTTGAAAGTCAAGAGGATTTCAAGCCGGTTTATGACCCGACTCATCCGGATGCGGATGAAGACGGATATATATACTATCCTAACGTTAACAACACGGAAGAACAGCTTGACCTTATGGAAGCAACAAGAGTGTACGAAGCAAACGTAGCAGCACTCAGCGTTGTAAAGGCCATGGCTTCAAAGGCTCTTGAAATAGGCAAGGGCTGATCAGACTGACAGTATCAAGGTCTGACGGGTGCCGGAACTTAAGTTTCCGGCGTAACCGGAAAAGTACAGTTTATGGATTTTAAGGGGAATGAAAAATGATAAGAGAAGATTTTATTACTCCGCTTTCAGGCATGCAGGCGATGAAACCGCTGCAGCCGATCGGTTCCGGAAAAACAAATGCCGGTAATGACGAAACGGGAATGTCATTCGGCGAAACACTGCGTTCAAAGATCCAGAACGTAAAGGATCTTGAGCAGAAGTCACTGGCCAGTGCCTATGATGTATCAATGGGCAACACTGAAGATATCGAAGGTGCCATGATAGATGCGACGAAGGCATCTGTAGCCATCGAAACGGCAGTTCAGGTGACAACAAGGGCAGTTAACGCCTACAAGGAAATAATTCAGATGCAGATCTGATGGTGTTTTTTAGGAATTTTAAGTTTGGAGAATGATTTTATAAATGAACGATAAATTGAAACCGGTACTTGATAAAGTAAAATCAGTCTGGGGAGGAATGTCGAAACGGGTAAGGACGCTTCTTATAGTCGGACTTTCAGTTATACTCGTTGGTTCGATCGCACTGGCGGTCGTTCTTAACATCCAGTCAAGAAAGTGGCTCGTCCTTTTCCCTGGTATGACTACCGAGGAAGCATCTCAGGTATATCTTGAACTTCAGAACATGGAAGTTGACACCAAGATCAATTCCAAGGGCGAGATCGAGGTCAAGAAGGAAGAATGGGATGATCTTGTTTACAGACTTGCTGAAAAGGGATATCCTCAGTCAGCACCGTCCTACGGAACATTCTTTGACAACCTCAAGATGACCATGAGCGAGTTCGAAAAGAAGCAGACACTTCGTTTTGAACTTCAGGACAGGATCCAGACAACACTCAAGCGCATCGACGGCGTAAAGGGTGCCATTGTTACCATCAGCCTTCCGGAAAAGACAAACTACGTATGGAAGAAGGATGACGCAGACAAGGCAACGGCCAGCGTAATGCTCACGCTTGATAATCCTGACAGATTCACTCCTGATCAGGTAAGTGCCATCAAGAATATTGTTGCGTACAGTGCGCAGCAGGTAAAACCGGAAGATGTTTCAGTCGTTAACGCCGCAACAGGCGTGGAACTTCACGGACTTGAAGAAAATTCAGGTGAAGTGTTCGATGATCAGACAAGAATGAATTATCTTAACATGATCAAGAACCAGTACGAGGAGAACGCAAGAAGGATCCTTGCTCCTATCTACGGCGAAGGCGAAGTTATAGCCGTTGCCTCTGTAGATATCGACTACGACAAGGTAAACGAGGAAGTAAAGGAATACCTCACAAACGAAGAAAATGAGGGCGTAAAGTCAAATCAGTACATCCATTACGATACTGATGGTGTGGTCGATCCGGGCGGAATAGTCGGCGAGGAAGACAATACCGATATTCCTAACTACGGAAACCTTGAGGATGATCTCAAGTCAACTGACACACCTGAATATGAAAGAAAAACAGAATGGGCTATCGGCTACATTCTCACACAGAAGGAAAAGGCACAGGGTGCTATTACCGATGCAAGCATATCTGTTGTTGTAACTACAGAAACAGGCCAGCTTACCGGTGCTGAACAGGAAAACATCATTCAGCTGGTAAGAAACGCCACAAACATAGACGTTGAAAAGATCTCAGCATCAGCAAGACTTGCAAATACTCTCGCAGTTCCTGAAGATATTCCGGGAGTTGTTGATCCTGATTCAACACTTGCGAAGCTTCTTAACACACCATGGTTCAAGTGGGTACTGCTTGGTGCAGCAGTTCTTCTTATCATACTCATTGTACTTATCATTGCTGCAGTCAACAGGAATGCCAAGAAGAAGATCGCACTTGCCGAGGCTGAAAACCTTGCACAGTTAGAAAGTATGAAGAAAGCCAATGAACAGGAGGCAGAAAACTTCAAGAAAACTCTTGAACAGGCTGCCAAGGAACATTCTGAATCTTCAAATGCAACTGCAAACGAAGTAAAGGAATTCGCAAAGAAGAATCCGGAGATCGCTGCAGCACTTATACGTTCAATGATGAAAGGATAAGGACGGGGACTTAATTTGAGCAAAATATTCAGATCAGAGGAAGTTGTCAAGATCGCCGAAGCGGTCATGATCCCTGACTGTGTTGTCAGGGTGGATCCGCACGAGCTTCCGGAATCTACACTTATCGGTATGAATGAAGATACCGGAGAAGGCTATATTGAAGGCGGTCCGGAAACGGATGCAGAGAACGCGCAGGTTCCGGATGAAGAATCTGAAGCAGATAACGCACAGTCCTCATACGAATCAGAATATGACAAACTTCAGATCGAGCGTGATGCAATAATCAAGCAGGCTCAGATGGAAGCAGCTCAGATAATTGAGAATGCACACGCTGAGGCGGCACAGATACTTGACGACGCTGCCGAACAGGCAAAGGCTGTTATGGCTTCCGCGATGGAAGACGGGTACGCCGAGGGCGTCAGGGCAAAACAGGAAGAGATCGAGCAATGTCTGCTTGAACTGAATCAGTCAGTTGCCGAACTTAAGATCAATCAGGAAGAATATTTTGATGATTACGCTGATGAACTCAGACTGACAGCACTTGAAGTGGCAGAAAAGGTTCTTGCACAGAAGCTTGAAGTTGACGAAAGAGTCATTATCCCGCTTGCAAGAAGTGCTGTAAAGACACTCAGGGAAGTTAACTGGATAAAAGTAGAAATCTCAGATAAAATGCGAAATGTGGCTGCGGAACTGGAAAAGGTCATAAGCGAAGCAAAACCTAACCAGCGTATTGAAGTGGAAGTCAGACGTGACGCTCCGGAGGGCACCTGTGTTGTAAGCACGGCCGAAGGCGTTATAGTTGCTTCAGTGCTTCAGCAGCTCCAGAACATACGTGAATATTTTGAGCATTACAAGGACAGTGAGGAAAATGTATCAGAAACTCGATCATTCTAAGCTGCGCCGCAGCATGAGATCCACGAACTTCTACACTACTCTGGGTAAGATCGAACAGATAGTCGGAATGACTGTTGAAGCTTCCGGTATGTCCTGCAACATCGGCGATGTGTGCTCGATATCGACCAAGGGAAAGGAAAGGAAAAAGATCCTTTCAGAAGTCGTAGGTTTCAGAAACAACAAGGTACTTTTAATGCCGTACGGTGATATAGACGGTATCGGCTACGGAAGTTTTGTTATCAACACCGGTGAGAAGCTCAAAGTAAAGATGAGTGAGGATCTTATCGGACGAACAATAGATGCACTTGGTAATCCTATCGACGGCAAGGGGGAAATAAAATCTGATGTCTACTACGGCATTCAGGGTGCTCCGGCCAATCCGATGACCAGACCGCCTATTTTTGAACCGCTTGAGTTCGGCGTAAAGGCTATCGACGGTATGATAACCATAGGCAAGGGACAGAGAATGGGTATTTTCGCCGGAAGCGGTGTCGGAAAGTCCACTCTCATGGGCATGATAGCCCGAAACATCAAGGCAGACGTAAACGTTGTTGCCCTCATCGGCGAACGTGGACGTGAACTTAAGGAGTTTATAGACAGGGACCTCGGTCCTGAAGGTATCAAGCGAAGTGTTCTCGTGGTAGCTACCTCAGACCAGCCCGCAATGCTCCGTTCAAAATGTGCCCAGACCGCAACTGCCATTGCAGAGTACTTCAAGGATCAGGGAAAAGACGTTCTTCTTATGATGGACTCCCTTACCCGTTTCTGTATGGCGGAACGTGAAATAGGACTCAGCGTAGGTGAACCGCCTATTGCAAGAGGATATACACCTTCGATCTACGCTTCGCTTCCGAAGCTGCTTGAAAGGTGCGGAAACTTTGAGACAGGGTCTATAACAGGTATTTTTACGGTACTTGTTGAAGGTGATGACTCAAACGAACCTATTTCCGATACCGTGCGAGGAATTATCGACGGACATATAATGCTGTCGAGAAAGATCGCTATGAAAAACCACTATCCGGCTATTGACGTTCTGGCAAGTATAAGCCGACTCATGTCGAGCATAGCTACTCCGGAGCAGAAGAAAGCAGCCGGTACTATCAGAAAGATAATGTCACTGTATCAGGAAAACCAGGACCTTATATCCATAGGTGCATATAAGACGGGTACAAATCCTGATCTGGACCTGGCCATAAAAAGAATGGATTCTGTAAACAAGTTCCTTCAGCAGACCGTGGATGAGAAATCCACGCTTGAAGGAGCGATACAGCAGATGATAGAAATTGCCGGAGCCAAATGATAAGAGGGTAAACAGTAATAAAAAGAAGTCACACCTCCTTGCATGAGAACTCTGAATTTCATTGAAAGGAAATGCGTGAACATCCCCCCTCCCTCCGGGAGGGGGCAGGGGGTGGGGCTCCAGATTATAAAAAGGAAGCGTATATATGAAAAAGTTTAATTTTACTTTACAGAAAATGCGCGAGTACAAAAAACAGATACTTGAAGGGGAAAAGGGATATCTCATGACTCTCTATTCAGAGTACAACGCTCTTGAACAGAGGTACGAAGACCTGAACGGTGAAATGAGAAATGTGTGCCTTGAAGCCTCGGACCAGATGAAGGCTGGTATAGGTGTAAGGGACATTCAGGTATATGAGATGAAAAAAGCCTCGATGCGCCGCGAACAGGCGCAGCTCAGGATCCAGATGAACGTTATGGAGTCATCTATCGAAAAACAGCGCAAGGTCGTTGTTCAGATGTCGCAGGAGGTTTCCGGACTTGACAAGCTGGAAGAAAAGCAGCGTGCCGAGTACAACTATCTTGTGAACAAGGAGAGTGAGCAGTCAATTGAGGAATTCCTTTCGTTCAAAATGTCGAAGGGGTCGGAAGACACCGTCGACTTTGACGGAATGTAATTCAAATAGATGAAGCACCGGTGAAATCAGAATTTCGGACGGTGTTTCGCATGCTTTATTTTCATTGAAAGGGGGTTAAGCAATGAGAATAGACACAGGCAGTATGATGCAGGGACAGCTAAGGACAGACCTTCCTGATCTTCAGGCTTTGACTGAAGGGATGGGAATGGGACAGACGGATTTTTTCGCAGCTCTCGGGCAGGCATCTGAAGGTAATTTATTTGTGCAAAATGCCGATAATTGCCCTTTGGACGTTGAAAAAACCGATGTATCAGCCGATAATATATTAGAGGCTTCTGTCATAGAAATTCCTTCTGAAGAACATGTTTTTGCTGACGAAGATGCCGGATCACCGGAAAATGCAGTCAGTGCGGCATCGGATGAGGAAAGGAAGCTTCAGCCGGAAACAGCAGACAGGGAAGATAAAGTGAAAGCATTTTATCAGAATGTTCTTGATTCCGGATTAGCTGCAGAAATGCAGACAGCGGTTTTCATGGAGCACGCTCCGCCGGTCGCAGAGGTATTTACCGATGTTTCACAGGTGAGTGAAGTCTATGAAGCTGTTTCAGAAGTAATTCAGACTGCCGGTTCGCCGGTACGGAATGAAGAAAGATCTGAAACTGCATACCATGTCGAAAACTCAGTGCAAGGGGTCGTTTTACCGGCAGGTAATAAGCCGGAGGCCGATGACAAAGTCATGGCAGAGGTAAGTGACGGAAATGCTTCTGAGGTACGGAATGAAGCAAAGGTTCAGAACGGTTTTGAAGAGCAGTCTGAAAACCGGGTAGAGACTGAAACTGAATTCAGTGCTAAGGAAACACCGGAGTTCACCCCTGAGCAGGACGTCAGACCGAAGGAAGTACTTAAACCGGAGAAAAACGACAGATCAAGCGCACCACAAGGATCCGCGGGGAAAACAGGATCCGAAGAAACAGTGCCTGTTACGGCAGAACTTCAGAACAGGGAAAGCACGGAAACGGAAGCAGATGTGAAAGTTTTACGTAAGGCTGAAATGAAGGATACACCGCAGGCCGTGACTGATGCAAAGGTTACCGTAAAACCGGAGATGAAGGTGAAAACGGAGACCGGAACTGAAGTGAAGATAACCGTAAACCATGAAACTAAGGCCGGTACAGATGTCAGAGCAGAAGCAGTGATATCTGAAAAACCTGAAATCAAGGCAGAACCGGAGATCAGACCGGAAGCGAAGGCTGACGATGAGCCGGAAATGAAGGAAAAACCGGTGATCAGAGCAGAGGCAAAGGTAACGGAAGAACTTCAGATGAAGGCAGAACCGGATACCACAGCGAATGCAAAGGAAACTGAGAAAAATGAAATTAAGTCAGAACCGGAGATCAGAGCAGAAGCAAAGATAACCGGAAAAACTGAAATCACTGCAGACCCAGTGATCAGAGCAGAAGCGAGGGTAACCGAAAAGCCGGAAACGAAGGAGAATCCGGAGATCAGAGCAGAAGCGAAGATAACTGAGACACCTGAGATCAAGGCTGATTCAGAAATCAGAGCAGAAGCAAAGATAACTGAGACACCAGAGATCAAGGCAGAAGCAGTAATCGGAGCAGAAGCAAAGGTAACTGAGGATCCAGAGATCGAAGCTAAACCAGTAATCGGAGCAGAAGCAAAGGTAACTGAGACACCAGAGATCAAGGCAGAAGCAGTAATCGGAGCAGAAGCAAAGGTAACCGAGATACCAGAGATCGAAGCTGAACCAGTAATCAGAGTGGAAGCAAAGGTAACTGAGACACCAGAGATCGAAGCAGAAGCAAAGGTAACTGAAACACCAGAGATCGAAGCTAAACCAGTAATCAGAGCAGAAGCAAAGATAACTGAGACACCAGAGATCGAAGCTGAACCAGTAATCAGAGCGGAAGCAAAGGTAACTGAGACACCTGAAATCAAGGCAGAACCAGAGATCAGAGCAGAGGCCAAGGTAACTGAGACACCAGAGATCAAGGCTGAAACAGAGATCAGAGCGGAAGCAAAGATAACTGAGACACCTGAAATCAAGGCAGAACCAGAGATCAGAGCAGAGGCCAAGGTAACTGAGACACCAGAGATCGAAGCTAAACCAGTAATCAGAGCGGAAGCAAAGGTAACTGAGACACCAGAGATCAAGGCAGAATCAGTAATCACAGCAGAAGCCAAGGTAGCTGAGACACCAGAGATCAAGGCGGAATCAGAGATCAGAGTGGAAGCAAGGGTAACTGAAACACCAGAGATTGAAGCTGAACCAGTAATCGGAGCAGAAGCAAAGGTAACTGAAACATCAGAGATCAAGGCAGAACCAGTAATCAGAGCGGAAGCAAAGGTAACTGATACACCAGAGATCAAGGCAGAACCAGAGATCAGCGCAGAAGCTAAGACAGTTCAGACATCTGATATCGGTTCAGAAGTCAGTGCTGAAGCAATGGCGAAGCGGGCGTCAGAGAACCATTCAGAACCGGAAACAAAGACAGAAGCAAAGGTTACCGGAACACCGGAGATCAGCGTAAGACCAGAGACCAGAGCAGAAGCAAAGGTAACTGAAATACCTGAACTTAAGGCTGAACCGGAAACAACAGCGGAAGTTACGAATATCCGGGAAACTGAAACAGTGAAAGCGCCGGAGATCCTGACAGAGGCCGCAGACAATGCAGTTACGGATTATGTAAAGGCAGAAAGCAGACCGGTCAGAGAAACAAAGGCACAGTTCACACAGGAAATAAGAGAAAAAACACAAAAAGAAGAAATCACGTCTGAATTAAGAGCAGAAACACATGAAAGTGACTTCGGTTCGGAGACTGAAAGTGAAAACAGTAATTCATCCGCAGAAAACGGAATGATCAGAACAGAAGCCAGACCTTCAGAACACGTAAACTCACAGGCTAAGGATGACGAAAGCATAAGTGATTTTGAAAAGCTCGTACAGGGTGCCGTAACACTTACACCGTTTAACTTCATTAACACGGACAGTATGATGAGCGACCACCTTGCGGAAAGACAGATAGCACACCAGACCTACAGGGCACTTGATGAAAGCATTATAAAGAACAGAAAACACTTTGTAATAAGACTCAATCCTGAAGGACTCGGCGAGATAACGGTTAAGCTTATAAAATCCGAAAGTTCAGTTCTTGTAAAGATGATAGCATCTGACAGGAAAACAGCGGCTTTACTCAACCGTGACCTTGATGTTTTACAGGATCAGCTCAAAGTTCACAACGCAGAGATCGAAACTGTTGAATACCGTAAACCTGAGGACGCACTTCAGAACATGATGAGCGGGGGACAGGAATACAGAAACAGCAGTGAAGAAACAGGCCGCAGAAACGGCCGCGCAAGAAACACAGAGAATTTTGCTGATGACACATTCGAAGAGGATGAGACTTCAGTGGAAATCATGCCTTCAATACTCGGGGGTACGATCCTTAACAGATTTATCTGATTCTCAGAGAGATCTTACGGGATAAGAAAGGGAGTGAATAAGGATGGCAGTAAACAGTGTTTCCGACAGAAATTATCTGGACCTCATAGGTTCGGCGAATTCTGATAAACCTAAGGTTGAAAATCTGGCGAAGAAGTACGGTATCGAGTATACCACCGGTGAAGAAGGTTCACTTGGTTTTGAAGACTTCCTTACGCTGATGATAAAACAGCTTACCAATCAGGATTTTACCAATCCGATGGACGACAGCCAGTTTATGACTCAGATGACCCAGTACTCAACACTTCAGGCAATGCAGGAAATGGCGTCCTACAGTCAGAGCAATTACGCAATGAGCATGATAGGCAAGACTGTAACAGCGTCAAAGTACACAAACGGAAATATGGTAAAGGAAACAGGTGTTGTTTCGGAGATACAGAAAAAGGACAACGATTATCAGCTTGTGGTAAACGGACAGACTTTTTCAATGAAGCAGATAATGTCTGTAGGCGCAGGTGAAGAAGCCGAAGCCGAAAAGACTGAAACTGTAAACACTCCGGAAACCGCAGAGCATGCGGCAGACACTACAGGAGGGAACCTGACACAGGCAGACACACAACCGGCACCGAATTATCAGGTCGAAGAAGATCTGTTAGCGGCTGCAGCAGCTGCCATGGGGTAATCAATACCGCAGAAAGGGAGTGTGACCATGGATGATTATTTAACACTGCGACGGTTAAGTACACCAATAACGACTGGTATTCCGCAGATACCGACAGAGTATACTGAAACGGTACCTGAAGAGTCCTTCAAGTCAATACTTGAAGCCCAGATGAACAAAACAAGCGTTACAGAATCAAAAGCAGCGTTTGACAATCTGGCACTTAATACGATAGGTGTTAATTTTTCCAAGCACGCAATGAACCGTGTTCTCCAGAGAAATATCGACATTTCAGGCGAGAACCTTGAAAGGCTTAACGAGGGTATTAAGCTTGCAGAAGAAAAGGGATTGGACGATACACTTATTCTGATTGACAAAGCAGCATATCTCGTAAGCGTCAAGAATAACATGGTGATAACCACTGTAGCAAACGACGAGCTGCAGGGTAATGTATTCACAAATATTGACGGTGCAGTAGTAGTATAAAGCCGGACCTTTTAAGGAAGCTTTACCGGAGCCCGACCGACAGACGGCTCCGGATGCACCGTGAAATATTTAAAAAACCGCTGATCCGGATCACGTGCCCGAAAGCTCGGGGGAGCAGGGCAGAATTCCGAACAGCATGTTCGAAAACAAAGGAAACGCTGATCAGCATATCAGCGGGGGGATCGGGGCAAAATTCCCCAGTCTCAAGAGGATATGTGAATAACAGTGTTTTCAAAAACACTTTTTTAAATTATTTCAGGGGGTTTAATTATGATAAGATCATTATATTCAGGTGTTGCAGGACTTAAAACACAGCAGACAAAAATGGACGTTATCGGTAACAACATCGCAAACGTAGGAACATACGGCTTCAAGTCAGACAGAGCTACATTCAAGGATGTTTACTACCAGACAACATCTACGGCTACTGCTTCAACAGGTAATGCTGGTGGTACAAACGCCAAACAGATCGGTTACGGTAACTTTGTAGGCAGTATCGATACTAACACCAAGACATCTGCAATGTCTTCTACTGGTTACGGTCTCGATATAGCTATAGCAGGTGAGGGATTCCTGCAGGTAATGGGACCGGATGGTAATATAATGTATACAAAGGCTGGTATGCTTGATATCGACGCAGAGGGTAACCTCGTTGACGTAAACGGTAATTTCGTTCTTGGTGTTACAGGAAATGATACAACACAAGAGCCAGCTTCAAACAAAATCCAGATAGATCTTCCTTATCTTGATGCTTCAACTTCAAAGGTAGAAACATCTATCAATAAAGTTGATTACACTATAACATCATCTAACCCAACAGATAGAGCCAATTCTAATATCACTTTTGTTTCAAGTGCGTCACTTCCGATTGGTCAGAAGATGAGTGCAAAAATATCAGGGGATGCAATAACTGTTACACTTAACGCTAAGGAAACATTTGCTAATATCGATGAGATTAATGCTGAACTCAACAAGGCTATAAAAGCCGCAAATGGAAATATAGAGCATCCTGCAGGTGATTTCACAATCACAATGGTTCCAAGCGATTCAAAGTTTTCTGCAATTGATCTTGATGGAACATCAGTTAGAGTTCCGCTTAAAGGCTCTGAAATAGTAGGTTCTAACTTTGGATACAATCCAGGTGAGATAGAAATGAATCAGGGACTTAGAAATCTGTTTAGCATTAAGTCTGTAGGTGAAAACTTTAAGGGTGATACACGAAGCAGTAAATATAATGCTGCGGCAACGGAGGATGCTGTTGATTTCACTATTGACTTTGATGCTACTAATGGTATCACTATAAAGACAACTCAGACAACAGCTAATAGCAGACCAGCTGTTTATGAAGCTACAATTACTATGGAACAGTTAAAGAGTGCTGGAGATGTCCTCATGGTTAATACAGCAGCTACACCTCTTGATTCGACAGATTCATTTGTATTATCTTTTCCAAGTCTTTCAACATTAAGATCTACACTTGAAGAAGTTGTAGCTAATGCAACCACAAGTGGTAACACAGCTACTTTAACACATAATGGAACAAATATGACTGATGCAACTACTTTTTCGTTTGTTTTCTCAGATGGTATAGAGCACATGAAAGAAAGTGAACCTGCAAGAGATCTTGGTTTTGGTCAGTCTGCGTTTAAGCTTACAGGAGGTACTGAAGGCGGTGAGCAGACAGTAGCTAATCTTACAAGCATTTCTATTAACGAAGGTGGACATCTTGTAGGTGTACATGATATTTATGGAATAGTAGATCTTGGCGCTATTTCATTAGCTACATTTGCAAATCCTGCAGGTCTTCAGAAGGTAGGTAGTTCTTACTTTACAACATCACTTAACTCTGGTGATCCGGTAATCGTAGAGGCTGGTACACAGGGTACAGGACAGATCATGGCATCAACATTAGAGTCTTCAAATGTTGACCTTTCAAGCGAGTTCTCAGACATGATTATGACACAGCGTGGATTCCAGGCTTCGTCACGTGTAATCACTGTATCAGATACAATGCTTGAAGAACTTATCAACCTTAAGAGATAAGATAATTTTTAAAACTTAATAAACGGGAGAGACGGCCGGAACTCGGGGAAAACAAGGCCGCCTCTCTTGTGCTTTTTAAAATCTAAATAAAGGGTGTCAGAATATTATGATAACACTTACAAAACTAAACGGAACAAAATTCGTACTCAACTGCGATCTTATTGAGACTATTCAGGAAAATCCTGATACGACGATAAGACTTTCAAACGGAAACGTATATATTGTAAAGGAGCCGTCTGACATGGTTGTTAGTCTTACTTCAGACTATCGCAGAAGTATTTTATCAGGTATTCTGAACGGTAACAATTAGGAGGACAGTGCTTTATGGATATACTGTCGATCATTGGATATGTTCTTGCCTTTGCCCTTATAATCGTAAGTATCATGATGGGTACTGACCCGGATACCGGTAAGACAACACTTATTGCTGATCAGTTAAAGGGATTTATCGACTATGGTTCACTTGCCATCGTTGTGGGCGGTACTATAGGTGCCATGCTTATCTCCTATCCGGTATCTATTTTCAAGAATATACCTAAGCACCTTAAGATAGTATTTATGCCTCCGAAATACAATCCGGTCGCATATATTGAACAGATAACCGAATTTGCCAAGGAAGCCCGAATCAACGGACTTCTCGCACTTGAAGAGAAGATGAACAGCTGTGAGGATCAGTTTATGAAAAACGCCCTCATGCTTGTAATTGACTCAGTTGAACCGGAAAAGATCAAGCAGGTACTTGAGACAGAACTAGATTACCTGGAAGACCGACACTCCCAGGCACAGGGCTTTTACATGAAAATGGCTGAATTTGCTCCGGCCTTCGGTATGGCCGGTACACTTATCGGTCTTATCAACCTTCTTGCGAACATGTCAGATGCCGACGCACTTGCTGCTAACATGGCGGTTGCCCTTGTTACAACATTCTACGGCGTTATCATGGCTAACCTCATGGGTAAGCCTGTTGCCAACAAGCTTAAAAAGAGACATGAGGAGGAAATGCTCTGCAAGGTTATAATAAGCGAAGGTGTACAGTCCATTCAGGACGGTGACAACCCTCAGTTCATAGAAGAAAAGCTCATGCGTCTTCTTCCTTCAAAGACCGGTGCCAAGGGCGGCAAAGGAAAAGATAAGGAAAAGTAGAGAAACATTAGTTCCTGCAGGGGACAGGGGGTGCTGTTATGGCGAGAAAACAGGCAGAAGAAGAAAGCGGCGGAAGCTGGATGGATACCTATGGCGACATGGTAACACTGCTTTTAACGTTCTTCGTAATGCTTTATAGTATGTCTTCCATCGTTGAGGAAAAGTGGAATGCGCTTGTTTCAGCCTTCAATGTAAACGGTGATGAAAAAGTTGACATGGTCGTTTTTGAGGAATCGGACCTGAACGGTGAAAAGGGCGGCAACGGTGTTTTCATCGGTCAGTTCGAGGATGAAAATCCTCAGGACGGTACCATTTACAACTCAGCAATGGATCAGCTGTATGAAAAGATCATGACCTACCTTGAGGACAATGAATTAAGCAACAGCATAATGCTTCAGCAGTCATCCGAGGCTATGGAAGAAGCAGCTGCCGGAGAAGAAGGCAGCGATGGAAATGCGGGCAAACAGGAAAAACCGAATGACGGTTCTACTGATATGTCCGACTCGGAAAATGCCAAAAACATTTTCATTCAGTTTAAGGATAACGTTATTTTTGAACCGGACAGTGCAGTTATCAAGCCGGAAAGCGAGAAGGTTCTCGAATTCCTTGGTGAATGCTTTGCCAGTGTTCAGGATGACATATCACTCATTATGATTAAGGGACACACGGCTAAAAGTCCGTATTCGGAAGTTGACTCAAGACTTCTGTCAGCCGAACGTGCCGGAAACATTTCAAACTATTTTGAATACAATGCCGGTATACCTTCGACGATGCTGCTTCCGATGGGACTTGGAAACAACTTCCCGATCGCAGACAACGATACCGAGGAAGGCCGTTCCCAGAACCGACGTGTTGAGATAGCTATTATCAATAAGAACAGTGAACTTTCACGAAATTCAGATTTTCTTAGAGCAATGGGCGCATCTTTCGACACAGGAACTCAGAAATCAGGGGGAATTCCGCAGTAAGCAGGGATAGTAAGTAAAACGCGAAAAGCAGAGAGTTTAAGGGGGATTTTTATATCCCCCTGCTCCTGCATATATCGGTAAATTCTGAAAGACTTGCTGCAGGCCGCAAAAATGCGGCACATAATCGTAAGTGTCATGGAGAGATGTTAGATGAAGACAAAGAGTATCAATGTAAAGGAAGCGACCTTTCCGGATTTTTCCGCAGGCGACAGTTCAAAAGCGGCAAAGTCAGAGGATTACACACCTCTGCTTATGAACGTTCCGCTTGATGTCCGTGTGGAGATCGGAAGGGCTAAACTCCGTATGAGAGAAGTGCTCAATTTAGGGCAGGGATCTATAATCCGTCTGGAAAAACAGGCCGGTGCTCCGGTCGATGTAATTGCAAACGATCAGACGGTTGCACGCGGAGATGTAATAGTAATAGACGACAATTTCGGCGTCAGGATCACCGAGATAATCTCGAACAAAAGATTTATGACTGACGCGGAAAAAGCTGCAGAAGAAAAGACTGCCAGAGAAAAGAAGGAACGTCCTGAACCGGAACTGAAACCAGCACCTTTTGAAAATCTTGACGACCGGCCGGAAGATACCGCAGAGGAACCGGCGGAAGAGGCTGAAGGCGCAGAGGAAGAGGAAACGGAGTAAAGACATTTTCGGAGGTAGTAATTTGAACGAATCAGCAGCAGGAAGAGTAATAACGGTTTTATTTACCATAGTTCTCTTTGCAGCAATACTTTATCTTGCATATCTGACAACGAAATATATAGGGAAAAAATATTCCATAAGCAGCGGTATGAGCGGGAAGAATCTTAAGATCATCGATTCACTGAGTCTTGCTCCCGACAAGGTGCTTATGATCGTAAAGGCAGGGGGTAAAACAGTACTTGTGGGGCTCAGCAGAGAACACATGGAATACATATGTGACGTTGACGAAAACGAGCTTACAGTTCCGGAGGAAGGTGCTGCGGTACCGTTTTCGACGGATTTTATAGGAGCCTTTAAAAACGTGCTGAGTGATAAAATGAGCAGTCTGAAACAGAAGGAGAACAAAAATGACGAAAACAAATAATGTTCTCCGTGACAGAAAAAGAGTAAAGAACGTTATATGCTTTATGCTCAGTCTTGCGGCAAGCATATTTCTTTCCGGTTTTCTTGTAAACCGTGTTTCCGCAGCGGAATCACCTTCAATATCGATAGACTTGAATTCAGGCGTGGCTGACAGCGGGTCAAGTACGCTTGATTTGCTGTTTCTGCTCGCATTTATAGCACTTATACCTACTTTTCTGATGATGCTGACGTGTTTTACGCGTCTTGTCATCTCGTTTGCGTTTTTAAGAAACGCCATGGGTGTTGCCAATTCACCGCCGAACCAGGTAGTGACAGGCCTTGCCCTTTTCCTGACTATTTTCATCATGTTCCCGGTTTTTTCCGAGATCAAGACAAATGCGTACGATCCGTACAAGGCTGGCACCATCCAGCTGGAAGAGGCGCTGAATGAGGGTCAGAAACCGCTTAAGATATTTATGCTCAAGCAGGTGTACGACGAGGATCTGGATATGTTCCTTTCACTTGCCGATGCACAGGGTATTGTAAAAGAGGCAGACTACGACTCACAGGAAAAGCTTACAGAACTGAGCATTTTCATAATTGCTCCTGCTTTTATCACAAGCGAGCTCAAAAGAGCCTTTCTTATCGGATTCCTTATTTACATACCGTTTCTCATAATAGACCTGGTAGTTTCCAGTACCCTTATGGCGATGGGTATGATGATGCTTCCGCCGGCGATGATCTCGCTGCCGTTCAAGCTCATGCTCTTCATAGTTGCCGACGGCTGGAACCTGCTTATCGAATCACTCATTGTGAGCTTCAATTAGCGTAAAGAGGTGTAAAATATGACAGAATCAGAAATACTTGATCTTTTCATGAATGCCATGTACGCTTCATTCAAGCTCGCGGCTCCGGTGCTTATCGCAAGCATTGTCATCGGTCTTCTGGTCGCTATTTTTCAGGCGGCAACGCAGATCCATGAGCAGACACTTACCTTCGTTCCGAAGGTACTGGTGATCGCCCTCATGCTTCTGGTGCTCGGTTCATGGATGATACGCATCATTACCGAGTTCTTTGACCTGATATTTGACAAGATCGCAGGAATGTAGGTGCTCCCTTGACTGAGCTTAATATAATTATCGACAATCTTTATATCTATGTTCTTGTCTTTGTTCGTCTGGGTGTGATAATCGCGTTCAATCCCGTTCTTTCACGAAAGGGAGTTCCCGCAATGGCGAGAACAGGGATAATTTTCTTTGCCACACTTATGCTTGCGCCTCTGGTGCCTATACCTGCCCGTCTGGACACGGCCTCACTTGCGCTCGGCATTGCGGCAGAGATAATCGTCGGATTGTTTTTAGGATTTATTTTTAATATTTTTTTCTATATGCTGGCTTATGTAGGCGATATACTTGATATGCAGTTCGGTCTTTCCATGGCCAAGGTCATGGACCCGGGTACGGGGGTGCAGTCCGCCTTTACCGGAAACCTTATCAATCTTGTATATATGGCATATTTTTTTGTAACCAACAGTCACCTTGTTCTCATCAAGCTTGCTGTTGATTCCTATGATCTGATACCGGCGGGAGCTGCGAACATCAACGTGCAGGCTGCTGCCGGCTTTGGCATAGATATTTTCATTTCAGTGTTTTCACTGGCGGTGCGTCTCGCTTTTCCGTTCGTAGCAACGGAATTCATTCTTGAAATGGGAATGGGTATACTGATGAAACTCATTCCGCAGATACACGTATTCGTTATCAACATGCAGTTCAAGATACTGCTGGCGATCTCGATGCTTTTTGTACTTGCCGCACCGATAACTACTTTTATTGAAAACTACATTATAGTAATGTTTGACAATCTTGAAGAAGCGCTTAACGTACTGGTATCATAAAGCCGGAGCTGAGCTCCGAAACTTTACAGTACACTATTCGGTTTATAAAGGGGGGATCGGCAAGTGGCGGAGTCATCAGGAGAAAAAACCGAACAGCCTACCGGGAAAAAGCTTGAGGATGCCCGGAAAGAGGGTAACGTACCCCAAAGTAAGGAAGTAACCATTGCCATCACTATGGTGGTTTCTTTCTACGCTTTTAAGTTTCTCTACTCTCTTATAAGTTCACAGGTGACTGAAGTCATGACCGATCAGCTCCACAGGATAGGTACCATGGAACGCTTAAACGGCAACGACCTTCAGGACATGTTCATCTGGCTCGGTATAAAATACGGAATTGCGGCTTTTCCGCTGCTTCTTATAGTCGGATTTGCCGGATCGATCATAACCCTTGCCCAGACAAAGCTGCTTGTCAATTTCAAGTCGCTTAAGCCGAAATTCGACCGAATGAACCCCCTGCAGGGCATAAAACGACTGTTTTCGCTCAAGGGATTCATTGAAGTGCTGAAATCGGTTGTCAAAATAGCACTTCTCATATGCATTATATACATCTGCATTGCCGGACAATTGAGCAATCTGCCGAAATTAATAGACAGCTCAATTGAAGACGTTGCAGTATTTACAGGAAACGTAATTTCTGATATAATAAATAAAGTACTTATAGCTTTTGCCGCTGTAGCAGTAGGGGACTATATGTATCAAAGATTCCAGTATTTCAAAAATCTGCGAATGACAAAACAGGAAGTAAAGGAAGAATATAAAAACATCGAAGGTGACCCTCAGATCAAGGGCCGTATCAAGCAGAAGCAGCGTGAGATCTCACAGCGGCGAATGATGGCTGACGTACCGTCTGCGGACGTTGTCATTAAAAACCCTACTCACTTTGCCGTTGCACTTAAGTACGACCGCGAAAACGCAAATGCTCCTGTCGTGGTAGCAAAAGGTCAGGACAACATTGCGTTTAAGATCATAAAGATCGCCGAAGAAAACGAAGTGGCTGTAGTGGAAAACGTTCCTCTTGCCCGCGCTCTTTACGCTTCGGTTGAAGTCGGCATGGAGATACCAAAGGAATTCTACAATCCGGTGGCCGAGATCCTCGCCCACATTTACAGCAAAGATGAATCAGCATCCGCATAACGGGTGCACGCAATAAAACTGCCGGCCGGGGGCGGGGTGTTTCTTAAACCCTTCAGGCAGTCAGAGATATCAGGATGAAAAGGATTTGAGTCAAGTTGAAGAAGTTTTCGAGTTTAACCAATAACGTAGTAACGGCGTTTGTCGTTCTCATAGTATTTCTTCTTATCATTCCGCTTCCGACTTTTATTCTCGACTTTTTGTTTATTTTCCAGATCGGACTTTCATTGGTCATCCTGATGATGTCAATGTACGTCAAGGAGCCTCTTGAATTCTCCATTTTTCCTACTCTTCTTCTTATCACCACACTTTTCCGACTGGGTCTTAACATCTCATCAACACGTTCCATTCTTACCAATGCAGGATATGCCGGTGAGGTCGTAAAAGTATTCGGACAGTTTGTTATCAGAGGAAATGTTGCAGTCGGTCTTGTAATATTCCTTATTATAGTTCTCGTACAGATGCTCGTTATCACCAAGGGTTCGGAACGAGTTGCTGAAGTATCGGCACGTTTCACCCTCGATGCCATGCCTGGTAAGCAGATGGCTATTGACGCCGATCTGAACGCAGGTACCATCACTGAAGACGAGGCGAGAAGAAGACGTGAGAAGATCCAGCGTGAATCCGCTTTCTTCGGAGCCATGGACGGTGCTTCCAAGTTCGTAAAGGGAGACTCGGTCATGTCGATCGTCGTAACAGTCATAAACCTTGTCGGCGGTATCGTCATCGGTGCTATGACCGGTGTTGACGACGTGCTTCAGACCTATTCCGTTGCCACTGTAGGTGACGGTCTTATGTCACAGGTACCGGCTCTTCTTATTTCGGTATCAACAGGTATGATCGTTACCCGTTCATCTGCTGAAGATGAACTCAACGAAGACTTCAAGAAAACATTCTTTTCACAGCCGCGTGTTCTTATAATCTCAGGTATTGCAATGCTCTTCCTGATGTTTGTAGGATTCCCGCCGGTACAGCTCATCCTTATTTCCGCAATGCTCATCGGCTGCGGAATAATGCTTGGCAGAAGGGAAAAGGCAAAGCCTGCTCCTGATACGGGCGTAATGGATGAAGGCCTTCCTTCGGAGGAGATCGTCTCCGAGGCAGCTTACTACAGAAACATAGACAATCTCTACGGACTTCTCAATGTTGAGCAGCTCCGTATCGAATTCGGATACAGCCTTATCCCTCTTGTAGATGAGGCAAGCGGCGGTAACTTCCTTGACCGTGTCGTAATGTTCAGAAAACAGTACGCACTCGACATGGGTATGATCATTCCGCCGGTACAGTTAAAGGACAGCTCCAGGATCAATCCTAACCAGTATTCCATCTGCATCAAGGGCGAGGAAGTGGCGAAGGGTGACATTCTGGTAGACCACTATCTCGGTCTTGCACCTTCGGAAAAGGAAGATGTCATCGACGGAATCGAGACCATTGAACCGGCTTTCGGCATCAAGGCGAAATGGATAAGCGAGGAGCAGAAAGTCAAGGCGGAACTTCTCGGCTATACGCTCATCGATCCGGTATCGGTCATCATAACACATCTTTCCGAGGTCATCAAGTCTCATGCCTACGAGATACTCAACCGTGCCGAGATAAACAACATGCTTGAAAACCTTAAAAAGACAAATCCAGCTATAGTAAACGACACCATTCCGGCAGTCGTTTCAGTCAGCGAACTCCAGAAGGTTCTCTGCAGACTGCTTCAGGAAGATGTTCCGATACGTGATCTTGAGACCATTCTCGAAACACTCGGTGACTACGGCCAGAAGATCAAGGATACGGACATGCTTACCGAATACGTAAGACAGGCACTTAAGAGAACAATTTCACACCGCTTCACCGAGGCTAACCAGATGAAGGTAATAAGCCTCGATACGAGCGTTGAAAATATGATAATGGGAGCAGTAAAGAAACTTGACAACGGCTCCTACCTTGCACTTGACCAGCAGAGCATCCAGAAGATAATCAATGCTACTACTGAACAGGTGGACAGAGTAAAGGAACTGGTACAGACTCCGGTAATTCTTACATCTCCGATTGTAAGAGTTTACTTCAAGAAGCTTATCGACCAGTTCTATCCTAACATTGCAGTTTTATCTTTCAGCGAAATTGACACACAGGTCCAGATACAGGCCCTTGGCAATATTGCCATTTAAGCTGCACGCAGCATAGGAAAGCACAGAAACGCATAAGTACCGGTCCGGCCGGTAATGTGACGGAACACTGTATTCCTTAAGCGGAAAATGACGGCAGCCAGATCAGCTGATAATTCGTAAGGTGGTGATCAATCTTGAGCAGTGTATCAGGAGTTTCTGAAAACAAAGGGGATAACAGACTTACCGAGGAACAGGCGGCAGCACTTATGGCCCAGTACCGCCAGACCGGAGACGTAAGGATTAGAAATGAGCTGGTGATGAACTACAGCTACATAGCAAGGACAGCTGCAATGCAGCTCCGTGGTCTTGCACAGGGTTATGCACAGGTCGAGGATATGGTCAGCCACGGCATGATGACACTTATTGACTGTGTCGAAAAATTCGACGGTGCAAAGGGAATGAAGTTTGAATCCTATGCATTCATGAGAGTCCGCGGCGGAGTCATCGACCTTGTAAGAAAACAGGACTGGATACCGCGCAGGGTAAGAAATGCAGCCAAGGAGATCGCAAATGCGACAAGCGAGCTGTGTACGGAACTCAAAAGACAGCCGACAGAGGAAGAACTGGCAGCAAAGCTTGGAATTTCCGTGACAAAGCTCAGACAATACAACAACGAGGTCGCCGGTGCGGTGACATATTCCTTTGAGGAACTGATCCAGAACGTAAACCAGATGGGTACGCTTCTTGATTCGGCGACAAGCGACTACAGCACGCCGGAAAAGCAGTTCTTAAAAAATGAAATGAGACAAAAACTTGTTTCGGCCATTGAATCGCTTGGCGAACGTGAAAGACTGGTCGTGACGCTTTACTACTACGAGAACCTCAATCTCAGTGAGATCTCGCAGGTGCTTGAAATAAGCGTTCAGCGTGTTTCACAGATATGCACAAAAGCGGTTTCAAAGATAAAGGCGGTCATGGAGGATTACATAAGATAGCAGGACATGATTAACAGGGGGTAGATCATATGCTAACAGGATTCTACACAGCCGGTTCAGGAATACTGAATCAGCAGAGAAACGTCAACATCATAGGCAATAACATTTCTAACAACCAGACGGCAGGATACAGGGCACAGAGGATGGTCTCCACCACCTACGAGCATAATTTCCTGACAAGACTGGAAAACGGGGTATACCACAGGATCGGTGAAGGTGATCCGGCCATTTATACTGAAGAGGTAGAAACCATCTTCGACGAAAGCTATCTTAAGGAGACTGAAAATCCTTATGACATGGCGCTTGTGGGAAGGGGCTATTTCAATATAGCCGGAAACAACAGCACATATCTTACACGAAACGGAAATTTCAATATAGATGCCGAAGGCTACCTTGTGCTTGAAGGAATAGGCAGGGTGCAGGGAAGAAACGGCGATTTGCGTGTGGGAGGATCGGATTACACGATAACTCCTCACGGACTTGTTTATGACAACGAAGGGGTCTTTGTTGACAGAATACTCGTTACCGCGCCTGCGGAGGGTACAGCAATAAAGAAGTTCGACAACGGAATGTTCGTGGCTGATGCAGCCGAGGACATTGATGCACCTACGGTGTACCAGAACCATCTCGAACAGTCGAACGTTGACATGAACGAAGAATATACGGGACTTATCGAAGCACAGCGTGCTCTGCAGGCGTGTGCGTCGGCTCTTAAGATGGTCGACAAGATAAATGAGAAGGCTGCCGGACTTTCCGGTATAAGCTAAGGAAACGCTGATTTATTCATAAATCAGCGTGGGGTTCGGGGCGAAGCCCCGCAAATCCCGCCTCCGGAAATCCGGCTTCGCTGGATTTCCGGATCTGTCAGTGTTTCCGTGAGTCATAAGTATTGGGGGTATATGATATATGAACAAGGCATTCTACACAGGAGCTTCAGGTCTCAGGGCCTATCAGCACGATATAAACATAATCGGCCACAATGTTGTCAATTCAGGCACGACAGGCTACAAGGCGACTATTCCTGAGTTCCGTGAACTTATAAACAACAACATGGACGTCAACATAAACCGCGAGCTTCCGGCTGACAACAAAGTGAAGGAAGGCAACGGCGTAAGACTCTGGCGTGATGACATGAACTTCACGCAGGGAAAATTTCAGGCAACGGATTACCCGCTTGACTTTCTTATTGCAGGCGACGGATTCTTTGCACTTGATGACGGAAACGGAAACATACAGTACACCAGAAACGGATCGTTCGACATAAGCGTTGAGGGCGAGGATGCGTATCTTGTAAACGCTGACGGCATGTACGTTCTTGATCAGCAGAATCAGAGAATAAAGCTTGACTACGTCAGGGAATCCAACACGCTTGACGTGGAGACCGTAAAGCCGAGACTTGGCGTATTCTCCTTTACAAATCCGAACGGACTTACAAGAACGGACGGAGGAAGCTTCATCGTAAGCGAAAATTCAGGTCAGCCTGAAAATGCGAACCGCGGTGAGTACACTCTTTACCAGGGAACGCTGGAAGCATCCAACGTTGAGCTTTCGCAGGAAATGACCAACCTCATCATAGCACAGAGAGCATACCAGTTCTCGTCCAAGGTGGTCACCACTTCCGATGAGATAGAACAGCTTGTAAATTCTTTAAGAGGATAATTTCAGATGGCAAACATCGAAAAATTTGCTGCCCCGATAACCAACCGCAACATCGTTCAGCCTGTGTCGGAACATAAATCGGCAGAGGCTGAACGAGTTGATTTTCAGAATACACAGAAGGTTAAGCAGGCACCGGTAGAATCGGAGCTTCTGAGGCAGCATAACGGGGACATTCATAACCAGCGCGGACCGGCGATCTTTATGAATCTTCTCACCGATCCTCAGGTAACGGCCGGATATATCCGAAACATCTACATGATGATGGATATAGTCGCTCTTCTGCCTATGCAGAACGGCTCGCTTACCGAGGAGATGCAGCAGTTGTTTGCCGAGCTCAACCTTTTTCCGGAGGAAATAGCCGATGAAATGATCAATCAGGAGAATTCATCCACTGCTTTCAAGGGTGAGTTTTTTGATTTCCTGCGTGACGTTCTGGCTGAAAACAAGAGTCCGGAATTCAAGAAAGCGGTCATTTCCGTTCTGAAGGCTGTAAACAGCGAAAAGAGCAAAACGGATATAATGCGGGCGCTGTCAGGAAGCTTCGGTTTCCTTTCGGCACAGATGAAACCGAACAAGGAGATCTCCGCTGCTCTTTTAAGAATATCCGAACGGCTGCTTGAAGATGACGCAGGGGAACATTTCAGTGAACTTAAGTCGGATGCACTTTCCGTTCTTACCGATGTTGAGCGAAGCGTACTTTTCAATACACAGACGGAACGTCTTACAGCGATGATACGCTACAATATTTCGCGCTTCAACAACGATCCTGATTTTCTCACCTCTTCGGTAAACTACCTGATGACGATGCTGAAGGAGGATGACAAATCGGAGTTTCTTCAGCTTCTGTACGATCATCTTGCCTATTACGAGAGTGTCGACCGTGAAGGTGAACTTTCCGATTCGAAGGTAATGAACATCATAACCGACATACTGCGTCTTCAGAGCGAGAGCGAGGAGATAAAGGCTCTGGGAGCTGACAGCGTGGAAACTATAATCCACAGTATACTGTCCTCGCCGAGCAACTTCACACCGCTGCTTCATTTCATAATACCTGTTGAATACGAAGATGTTGCATCTTTCGCCGAAGTCTGGATCGATCCTGATGAGGAAAACGAAACTTCGCACAGCGATACTCCGGAAAGGCAGATCCACATGCTCATCGTATTTGATATGGACAATCTCGGGAAAATGGAAACTGAACTGTTCGTCCGTGACAGAAGCATTGATCTTACTGTTTACTGCTCAGACGATGTAAAGGATTATATTGAAAGCTTTTCAAAGGACCTGCGGAAAAGTGCTGATTTTTCAGACTATCATATTGATTCGGTCAAAGTAAGGACGCTGAAGGCACCGCGGTCACTGGTAGATGTTTTTGAAGGGCTTTCGGTCAAGAGGTCAGGAATCAATGTCAAAATCTAACAGAAACAAGGCTGTTGCCTTAAAATACAATACAGAAAAGGATCTTGCTCCGGTAATTATCGCATCCGGATACGGAGAGATAGCCAACAAGATCATCGAAATAGCAGAACACAACGGCATACCGGTGTACCGCGACGACAGTGCGGCATCACTCATGTGCATGCTTGAAGTCGGCAGTACCGTGCCGCCGGAGCTGTATGAGGTGGTGGCTGCCATCTACGCAAGACTGCTTAAGGCTGCAAACGAGATGAAATAATTTTTCCGTACGGAAAGGAAATACAGAGAAAAACGTTCAGGGGGAATGTTATGGGAATCAGGATCCCTAATGAATATGAAGGTTCTGTCTGCGAGATAAAAACCACTGACAACGCCTTCATCACCACCGCAAGGATCGCTTCGCTGTCATCTGACAAGGTGAAGCTGAGCGTGAAGAACAGGGCTGTGAAGTCACTTGCGTTCGGTACAAGAATCAAGATAAATATAATCAATTCAAAACTCGGTTTCAGGGCCGTTGAGGGAAGTGTTTTCACCTATTCCTTCGGTGAGCTCACCGTCACTGATGTTTACAGCATTGCGGAATCGGAGCGCAGAAAATCTCTCCGTGTGTACATGAACGCGTTCGCAAGAGCGGTTTTTGACTCGGACGTTCCGGGAAAGAAAGCCCATGCTGAAATAATCGTGAAGGATATGAGCATGAACGGCGTCAAATTCATCAGCAGGCAGCATTTCGATATGGGAACTGCTCTTCTGTTCACACTTGACCTCGGCAGAAGAAAGTACATGGAGATCTCATGTACCGTTATACGCCGCGGCTCCGAGTCCACAGGCGAAGGCATGTGCTATATCGCGCGTCTCAACAATCCTGCAGGACGCGAGGACGAGATATGCTCGTTCCTGCTCCAGAAACAGGGCGAACTTTATAATATGGCAAGATAAAGCTGACCATTTACGGCCAGCTTTTTATTTGCACAGGGTAGTCCTGCATCAAAATTTTCATTGACCATTGCTTTGTAACATGATATAATTAATTCTATATTGATATTTACGAATCGTGTCCGCTGGCAGCAGTATTCTGGCTGGAGCGGGCTGCTCATGTCCGGTTGAAAGGAACGATCCTATGGAACTTATAAGACTTCAGAAAATAATAGCAGACAGCGGCTTCTGTTCAAGGCGCAAGGCAGAGGAATATATCGAACGCGGCAAAGTGAAGGTGAACGGACATCCGGCGAAGCTTGGCGACAAGGCCGGTTTCAGGGATGAGATCACAGTATGCGGCGAAAGGATATACAGACCGAAAAAGAAGAACTTCATTTATCTCATGCTCAACAAGCCGCGCGGCTATGTTACCACTGTATCGGATGAACTCGACAGAAAGTGCGTTATGGATCTGCTTGAGGGAGTGAACGAGCGTGTTTATCCGGTAGGAAGACTTGACAAGAACTCCGAAGGACTTCTTCTGTTTACAAACGACGGAAACTTCGCAAACAGCGTTATGCATCCGTCAAGACATCTGGCAAAGACGTACCGTGTGACCGTACGTCCTGACATAACTGACGATCAGCTGGTAACAATGTCATCAGGCATGGTGATCGACGGACATAAGACCCAGCCGGCAGTTATCAACGTTCTGAACAAGGAACCGAACAGAGTGGTTCTTCTGATCACGATCCACGAGGGAAGAAACCGTCAGATAAGAAAGATGTGCGAAGGTGTAGGCCTTGAAGTCGCAAGACTCAGAAGAATAAGCGTGGGTCCTGTAAAGCTCGGAATGCTCAAACCGGGCGCTTACCGTGAACTTACAGCCGAGGAGCTCAGGGCAATAAGAAACGCCTGCGGCGAAGATAAATAAAAGCAGTTTATGATAGAATATATAGCTCTATTGCTATTGCAAAAAATAAAATAATATGTTATGATTATAATGTTTGGATCAATTTAATTGATCATCTGATTTCCAACATTTTATTATCTCAGAAAGGGAATTTCATATGCAGACGGAGAAAAATTTAGACAGCGCGGCACGCAGAAGACTTGCAGCTCTGTTTGATGACGGCGCTTATACAGAAGTCGGCTCGTTATCAATGGAAAAGGAAAGCCTTGCAAGTGTTATTACAGCATACGGTTACGTAAACGGTTCACTGGTTTATGCCTTCTCACAGGATAACACAGTAAACAGCGGTGCAGTCGGAACAGTTCATGCACAGAAGATCGCAAAGCTCTATTCACTTGCTGCAAAAACAGGCAGACCTGTAGTAGGCATCCACGATTCAAACGGTGCTTTCATTGACGGTACTGTTGATTCACTTAACGCTTACGGTGAAATGATCGGTACGGCAGCGTCAGTTTCAGGTGTTGTTCCTCAGATCTCAGTTATCGCCGGAGTATGCGCAGGAAGCGCAGCGATGCTCGCATGTTCAGCAGATTTCGTAGTAATGACAAAGGACGCAGAACTGTATGTTGCTCCTAACGGAAAGAGCACAGCGGCAGATGCAGCAAAGGCCGGCACTGCAGCAGTTGTCTGCGATGATGACGATGCAGCGGTAAGTGCGGCAAAGGAACTTTTAAGACTTATTCCTGAAAACAATCTTACAGCCGTTCCTGTTTATGAATACGAGGAAAATTCTTTTGCGTCAGGAAACACTCTTTCTGATACAGTAAACAATATAGCAGATGCTGATTCTGTAACTGAACTTTATGAAGGATTCGGAAAGGCTTCATACACAGCTCTTGCGACAGTGGCAGGATCTACAGCAGGTATAGTTTCAACAAACAGAACAAAGGATAAGCTTACAGCTGATGACTCAGCAAAGATAGCACGTTTCGTAAGAACATGTGACGCTTTCGGCATTCCGGTCATCACTCTTGTTGATACTGAAGGATTTGACGGTGAAGGCGAAGCTGCAGGCAGCGTAAGAAACATGACAATGCTTGCAGGTGCCTATGCAGAAGCTACAACAGCAAAGGTAACTCTTGTTACAGGCAAGGCTTACGGTCCTGCTTTCGTAGCTCTCGCAAGCAAGGGTGCAAACGCAGACTTCACATTCGCTTATGAAGATGCAGTTATCTCACCGCTTGCTCCTGTTACAGCGGTTGAATTCCTCTGGCATGAAAAGCTTGCCGGTGCAGCAAACGCAGCAGCAAAGCGTGAGGAACTCGCAAAGGAATACATCGCAGAATATGCAACAGCTGAAAAGGCTGCTTACAGAAATGCTGTTGATGAGGTTATTTCACCTGCACAGACAAGAACCAAGCTTGCCGAAGCTCTTGAAATACTTTCAGGCAAGAGAGTTTCACGTCTTCCTAAGAAGCACAATAATCTTCCACTTTAAAATAAATATACCGCAGTCTGAATAATTCGGTATTATTCATTTTAAAGCTGCGGGGAACTGGAGTTTTTTATGAAAAGATTTAATATTACAGTAAACGGAAAAGCTTATGACGTTGCAGTAGAAGAGATCACAGACGGTTCTGCTCCTGTTCAGGCAGCAGCTCCTGCTCCGGCAGCAGCAAAGCCTGCTGCACCGGCTCCTGCAGCAGTAGGCGAAGGTACAAAGGTAACTGCACCGATGCCAGGTAACATCCTTGACGTTAAGGTAAAGACAGGTGACACAGTTACTAAGGGCCAGGTGCTCATGGTTCTCGAAGCTATGAAGATGGAAAATGATATCGTTGCTCCGTGCGACGGTACTGTAACAAGCGTTATCGCAAAGAAGGGCGACACAGTAAACGCTTCAGACGCTCTCGCTACTATCAAGTAAGCGGACGGAAAGGCGGTTCATTATGGCAAAGAAAATTGGTATTACCGAAACTGTGCTCCGTGACGCACATCAGTCACTTCTTGCTACACGTATGCCTATCGAGGACATGCTCCCTATTCTCGACAAGATGGATAAGGTCGGCTATCACTCGATCGAATGCTGGGGCGGCGCTACTTTTGACGCATGCCTCCGCTTCCTCGATGAAGATCCATGGGAAAGACTTCGTATTTTAAGAAAGAATCTTCCTAATACAAAGCTCCAGATGCTCTTCAGAGGCCAGAATATGCTTGGTTACCGTCACTACGCTGATGACGTTGTTGAATACTTCGTTCAGAAGATCGTGGCAAACGGTATGGATATCATCAGAATATTCGATGCCTTAAACGACATCAGAAACCTCGAAACAGCCATTAAGGCAACAAGAAAGGAAGGCGGCCACGCTCAGGTTGCCATCTCCTACACAACAGGTGACGTTTTCACAAACGAATACTACGTAAACTACGCAAAGCAGATAGAAGAAGCAGGTGCTCACTCCATCTGTCTCAAGGACATGGCTGCTCTTCTCACACCATACAGAGCGCAGGAACTCATCGCTGACCTCAAGAAGGCAGTAAGCATTCCTGTACAGCTCCACACCCACTACACATCAGGTCTTGCATCAATGTGTCTCCTCAAGGCAGTTGAATCAGGATGCGACTACATCGATACAGCAATGTCACCGCTTGCAAACGGTACATCACACGCTCCTACAGAATCAATGGTTGCTGCTTTCCAGGGCACAGAATACGACACAGGCCTCGACCTCAAGCTTTTAAGCGAGATCCGTGAATACTTCATGGGACTCAGAAAGAAATATATTGACTGCGGTCTTATCGATCCTAAGATGCTTGCAGTTGATGCGAAGGCTCTTATTTACCAGGTACCGGGCGGTATGCTTTCAAACCTCCTTTCACAGCTCAAGCAGGCTGGCAAGGAAGAAAAGCTTACAGAAGTGCTTGAAGAAGTTCCGCGTGTAAGAAAAGACGCCGGAAGCGTTCCTCTCGTAACACCTTCTTCACAGATCATCGGTACACAGGCTGTGTTCAACGTAATAACAGGCGAACGCTACAAGACAGTTACAAAGGAATTCAAGGGCGTTGTAAGAGGCGAATACGGCAAGACACCTATTCCGATCGATCCTGAATTCAGAAAGAAGATCATCGGTGACGAAGAACCGATCGAATGCCGTCCTGCAGACCTTCTCAAGTCAGAACTTGACACTATCCGTGAAGAATGCGCTGAATGGGTAGAACAGGAAGAAGATGTTCTCAGCTACGCTCAGTTCGGTCAGGTCGCTGTAAAGTTCTTCGAAAAGAGAAGAAACAAAAAGTACGGCGTTGACGGAAAGAACTCAGACAAGGAAAAGAAGATACACGCAGTCTGAAATCATCCGTTTTCAGTGACATAAAGGAGGTCATAAACAATGCCTATCAAGATCTCGAAAGACCTTCCCGCTTATAAAACACTGATCGACGAAAACATATTCGTAATGCCCGGTGACGTTGCCGAGCATCAGGATATACGCGAACTGAAGATCGCAATACTCAATCTCATGCCGAAAAAGATAGAAACTGAGACTCAGCTTTTAAGGCTTTTGAGCAACACGCCTCTTCAGGTCGATATTGACTTTCTCCACGTAGAATCACACGTTTCAAAAAACACCTCAGTCAGTCATCTGAACACTTTTTACAAGACGTTCCGCGATGTGAAAAACAACTTTTATGACGGACTCATAATTACAGGTGCACCGGTTGAACAGATACCTTTTGAAGAGGTTGACTACTGGGACGAAGTCTGTGAGATCATGGAATGGTCAAAATCAAACGTTTATTCCACTATGCACATCTGCTGGGGAGCCATGGCCGGACTTTACTATCATTTCGGCATTCCGAAACATGATTTAAGTGAAAAGATGTTCGGCGTTTTTCCTCATAAGGTTCTTCGCCGTGAATCACAGCTCCTCAAGGGGTTTGATGACGTTTTTTACGTGCCGCACTCAAGGCACACTGAGGTGCTCCGCGAAGACATTGAAAAGGTGCCTCAGCTGAATATAACAAGCGAATCGAACATGTCAGGTGTGTACATAGTATGCAATAAAAACAAGAGACAGTATTTTATCACAGGTCACAGTGAATACGATCGTGATACTCTTGCACAGGAGTACTTCAGGGACAGGGACAAGGGGCTTCCTATCAAAGTTCCGTACAACTATTTTCCTGATGACGATCCTGAAAACAAGCCGCTGTTCAGGTGGCGTGGTCAGGCGAACCTTATGTATTCGAACTGGCTGAATTACTGCGTATATCAGCGAACACCATACGATCTCAGAACACTGAGTGAGATGGAGTTCTGATATAGAAAATAATAAAATAAGGAGGAGTAGGAAAATGGAAGAAAACGGTTCAAAGGGCTTAAGCGTCGCTGCGCTTATATTTGGTATTCTGGGTATCCTCTGCTGCTGCATTGGTTTCCCGTTTGCCATTATCGGTCTTATTCTCGCAATTATGGCACTTGCTAAGCGCAAGGCTGGAAAGGGTCTTGCTGTTGCAGGTCTTATCACATCACTTATCACACTTATCATCAGCGCTATCGTTGGTATCAGCATGATACCTGTTATGCCTTACTTCGGTGAAATGGGTGAATTTTTCCAGGATCCGCAGGCAGCGATCACAGAATACGAAGAAGACGGCACATATCCTGCATGGATGGAACACATGATCGATGACGACGTAATTACTGAAGAAGACGCTGAAAATGCAATGAATCAGATGGTTCAGAGCTTTAAGAATGCAGGTAAGGCTCAGTGATCACAGACAATGATCAGTCTTAAGTAAATGAATAATTACTAAAAACAAAAACACCTCTGGTTCTTTTCGGATCAGAGGTGTTTTATTGTGGATAAAAAAATTCAAAATTAAATATGGTAGGAAATTCCATTAGAGTACCATATCTTAGGAGAAAAAATACCTCTTAGGGCAATTCGGTTACCTCTTAGGGCGAAAGTATTTACAATCGGATATTTATATGATACCATGTAGATGCCATGGTAAATAAAAACTATTGTATAGCACATCCGGATGTGCTATACTTAAGGAGGAAGAATGTCCGATATTTATGACAACACCCTTCGTTCGATAATCAATGACTGCAGCCGTTTTGTACTGCCGTTTATCAATGAAGCGTGCGGAGAACATTACACCGGTAATGAAAAGATAGTATTTCACCCGAATGAGCACATAATCACCAGATCTGATGAAAACAGTGACAAGAGAATTACCGATACCTGCTTTACGGTGATAAGCGGAGATAGTACCGAAAAGAAGTATCATCTGGAATGCGAGAGCGGAGAGTACAGCAGCAGTATGCTGATACGACTGTTCGAATATGACGCGCAGATTGCTCTTGACCAGAGAAAACTCGGCAAAACAGAGATTATAGTAACTTTTCCGCATACAGCGGTTTTGTATCTTAAAAACAGAGGAACGATCCCGCGTGAAATGAAAGTAACAATCGGGATTCCGGGCGGCCGGAATGTAAGTTATACAGTTCCGGTTATCAGAATGCGTGACTATAATGCGAAGGAACTGTTCGAAAAGAAGCTGTATCTGATGCTGCCGTTTTATCTTTTCAATTACAGAAACAAGTTTGATAAATGCAATAAAGATCCGGAAGAACTGAAGAAGCTACTGGATGAGATACAGTATGTGGCGGATAATCTTAAAAAGCTTGCAGCATCAGGAGAGCTTGATCCGTTTGAAGCGAAAACGATAGCGGAGCTGATGAGAACAGTAACAGATGCGCTTGCAAAGAAGTACGGCAAAGTAAAAAAAGGAGTTGATGACATCATGCGCGGACCAGTGATAGAAACAGAAGCGAGAAGGATACTGAATGAAGGAATAGCCCTCGGTGAGGCACGTGGCATAACTCTAGGCGAGAGCAGGGGAGTTGCTATAGGCGAGACAAGAGCAAAGATGAATTTTGTCAGAACCATGCTTTACAAGAATTTTTCAGATGATGTTATCATCGAATGCAGCGGAATTTCCGGTGAAGAACTTAAAAGGATCAAATCGGAAATCCTAAAAAGCTGAAAATAACAATACTAAGGAAACGCTGATTTATTCATAAATCAGCGTGGGGGTTCTGGGCGAAGCCCCGTAAATCCCACCTCCGGAAATCCGGCGAAGCCGGATTCCCGATTTAATCAGTGTTTTCCTAAATCGTAAGACAGCAGTACCGCATGCAATTGTGCGATACTGCTGTTTTTGCTGTGTATATCAGTTAATAGATCCATGAGGGTTCAAGAACAGGAACAAAATTTCTTATGACATAGAAGACGGTAAGAGCAAGAGTCAGTACAATGTAAAAGGCCTTTTTCCGTGGAAATAGTTTTATGCTCTTTCCGAAGGTCTTAAGCAGAAGTTCCGAGTACCACAATGCAATGGCAATACACATAAGAAGAATACTCGGGTTGCTTCTCAGTGAACTTAAAAGGTCAAAGCGGAGCAGAAAGTGAACGGCTCTGGTGCAGCCGCAGCCTGGACAGTAAAAACCTGAAAGAAGTTTTATAGGACAAAGATAGTGAATGCCTGTGATGAATTTCAGAAAAAGCCTTGAGATGAAAAGTGAAAGTGAAAATATGATAAACGGAAGTGAGACAACAAAAATCTTTTTTTTCATGGGCAACTATCTTCTCCGTAAAACTTTAAGGCAAAAAAGCCTTTAACGGTACTAAAAAGGGTTGAAAAGTGACTGATTTTTTGATATAATTAAATTAGGAGTAAAACCGCCTGTAGCTCAGTGGATAGAGCAATACGCTCCGACCGTATGCGCGCAGGTTCAATTCCTGTCAGGCGGATTTTTTTTACTTCTTCATTATACAACAGCAGTTAACTGCTGTCAAATGTCAATGAATTTTCAGGGTTTTTTGAATCGTCTTTAAAGGAGTTTTGCGGCTGTAAGCCGGTTGAATTTACAATCTGTTTTTATACATTTTACACCAATTCACTATTGCCATTAAATATTTTTTATGCTATAATTATTATAATAATATCTTTTTAGGGAGGATTATATGAACAGTCAGTTCGAAAACATAGACGAAGTAAAGGCGGCTCTGAAAAAGATTATAGAAGAAAACGGAGTCGAGTTGTTCAGGGACACCAAAAGATTTACCGGCATTCTCAATGACTACATGCCGGATCTTGAAAAAGAAAGACGACTTATCAAGAACGTGATCAATAACAACGTAATAACACAGATGCTCGATGAGCCTGATCAGAAACTTTCCATCGTTAAGGCAAGAGAATACATGCTCAACGACATGTTCCTTTCTGCTTATGCTACAGAATTTGTTCTTGACTGCTTTACACACATGTTTGGTTGGCCATTCACTCCTGAGATCAAGACCGAACCGGATCCGGTTCCTGCAGCTGCGCCTGCGAGACAGGATAAATCATCCGGCGGCAGGGCTGAAAATGATGAAACTCCTGCCAAGCAGAAGCCATTCAGACATTTTGATGCTATCAAGTATAAAATTTTCCCTAATGTAAGGATCCCGGAAGGATACACTGTTATAAACAGCTTTGCCTTTGACGGTTACGGTTTTCTGAAAACTATAAAAATACCTTCTACATGTAAGGTCATTGGTGAATACGCATTTTCAGAATGCAAGAAACTCCGTGCAGTTACTCTTCCTGATACACTGAGAGTAATTCAGAAGGGAGCATTCAGTTCATGCAGTTCACTTGAAAGGATAGAACTCCCGTGGGGTATCACAGCTATTGAGGAAGACACATTCTCATTCTGCTCAAACCTTGAAGACATCGTCATTCCTTCAAGTGTTTCAAGCATCGGCGATGCAGCTTTCCAGGGATGCGAAACACTCCGCGACGTTACACTTCCGGATACTATCAAGTTTATCGGCAGCAACGTATTTGCTTTCTGCCCGGCTATCACTATCCAGTGCCGCGAAAACTCATACGTACATAAGTTCTGCATGACAAACGGAATTCATTTTGAATTTATAAGGAAACACTGATCTGCTGACGGAGTGACTCGGTAAGGTACCGGTTCTCCGTACTGATCTGCAGCAAAACAGCGGTTTCATGAGAAAAAAACAAATATTTTAGTAAGGGAATGATAGAAAATGGTAGAATTTAAGCCAGGTCAGACTATTCCTATGGAATACGGCGGTGAGTTGAAAGTCATAAGCACTCTTGGCCGCGGCGGACAGGGTATAGTTTATCTTGTTGAATACAACAATCTTAAATATGCCCTCAAGTGGTACGACATGGACAAGATGCGTGATCCGCAGGCCTTCAGAAAGAACCTTGAAGTAAACATAAAGGACGGCCCGCCGAGCGACAAGTTCCTCTGGCCTAAGTATCTTACAAAGATGGGTGTTGACGACAGCTTCGGTTATCTTATGACATTAAGACCGCCGGAGTATGATTCATTTGTAGACATCCTTAACATGTACAAGCTTGAGGTTGATCCTAACACAGGAAAAGCTCACAGAGTAACAGTACAGTTCAAGAACCTGAACGCTCTTGTAACTGCTGCGATAAACATAGTTAATGCTTTCAGACAGCTCCACAGAGCCGGAAAGAGTTATCAGGACCTTAACGACGGCGGTTTCTTCATCAACGTTGCAAATGGTGACGTTCTTGTCTGTGACTGCGACAACATTGCTCCTGACGGCTACAACTTCGGTATCGGCGGCAAGCCTGGTTACATGGCTCCTGAAATCGTCCGCGGTGTATGCCGTCCTGACGTTCAGACAGACAAGTACTCACTTGCAGTTGTTCTTTTCAAGCTCCTGTTCCGCGGCGATCCTCTTGAGGGTGAAAAGGTCGTAAAGACAGTCTGCCTTACAGAAACTGCTGAGCTCAAGCATTACGGCAAGGAAGCTGTATTCGTATTTGACCCTAACAATGATACAAACCGTCCTGTAAAGGGCATTCACGACAACGTTATCAAGTTCTGGGGAATCTATCCGAATTACATAAGACAGGCATTTACATTCACTTTCACAACAGGTATCTCACAGGCTAACAAGAGAATCATCGAAAATGAATGGCAGAAGCTTTTCATCAGACTTCGTTCCGAAATACTGCCATGCTACTGCGGAAGAACAACTTTCACCTCTGCATATGATGAAGGTGAAAACAATACACTTATCTGCAGAAGATGCGGCAGAAAATACGCAACTCTCAAGTTCAGCAACCGTGATTACAGAACACCGATCTACGTGGGAAGAAAGATCTACATGTGTGATGCTGTACCTGGTTCAGATGATTTCAGCACAGTCGTAGGGGAAGTTGTTGAAAACAAGATCCAGAAGGGTGTACTTGGTATCAAGAATATGTCCGACAAGGTATGGAAGGTTAGGATGCCTGACGGATCAACACATGAAGTCGGTTCAGGTAAGGGATTCCCTCTCTGGGCTGGCGTTTCAGCTGATATAGGCGGGGTAAATATCGAATTATAGAAAGGGGTATTAAGTTACCATGGAAGATTTCAGTACTAAAGCAAAAGAGTTAATGGACTTTGATGATGACGATCCGCTTGGCGCTACAGGCGTGTCAAGAAAAAGTCTTGTAATATTTTTCCTTATTGATACATCAGGCAGTATGAAGGGAACAAAAATGGGAGAGCTCAACACCGCAATGGAAGAGCTCATGCCTGAAATAAGAAGTATCGGTGAAGCCGATACAGATATCAAGATCGCAGTTCTCACATTCTCAACAGGATGTGCATGGATGTATCCGGAACCGATCTCGGTAGAAGAATTTGAATGGGCAAGACTCGAAGCAAAGGGTATCACAGACCTTGGTATGACATTCGAGGAGCTCAACAGAAAGCTTTCAAGATCAGAATTCCTTAATTCACCATCACTTTCATTTGCCCCTGTTATTTTCCTTATGACAGACGGTTATCCTACAGATGACTATAAGGCAGGACTCAGAAAGCTTCAGGTGAACAGCTGGTACAGATACGGCCTTAAGGTTGCTCTTGGTATCGGCAAGGAAGCTAACGACGACATGCTTGCTGAATTTACAACATCACCTGACACTGTTGTTCATGCTTACTCAGGTGGTCAGCTTGCTCAGCTCATCAAGAAGATCGCTGTTACATCTTCACAGATCGGAAGTAAGAGTATGACTCTTGCCGATGACGTTCTCCGCGATCTTAACGATGTGGACGTTCTTGACAAGAAGCAGGAACAGCTTGCTGAACAGATCAAAAACATTGTAGATTCAGACGAATTCCCTAAGGACGTACCATTCGACTCTGGATGGTAATCAAGAAGTTTCGAATTGATTAAGAAAAGAGGGATGAGTCAATAATGTACATCGGATTAAGCGAAGCTGTCCGTGGTGCAAGTCACGTTGAGAATGATACAGTGTGCCAGGACTACGCAGCTTACAAGACGACTGATACCTATGCTGTTGCAGCTGTTGCTGACGGACACGGCAGCAAGAAACACTTCAGAAGTGACATCGGTTCAAAAGCAGGCGTTGAAGTTGCAATAAAAGCTGTGGATGAATTCTGTTCCGATCCAGAAGAATTTAAAAGAAAGTTCCAGGATGATCCTGATCATCTTATAACAAAGATCCAGAAATTCATTATCAAGAACTGGTATGATGTTGTTAATGAACATTACCGTAACAATCCTGTTAAACAGGAAGAACGCGAAAAGCTTACTGATGAGGAGCTTTCCACGATCAAGATCGAATCGATCTACGGTTCAACTCTGCTGGTGGCTGTTCTTACAGATACATTCAGTTTCGGAATGCAGCTCGGGGACGGAAGTCTCGTTGTGATCAAGCAGTGCGGCGAGGCCTATATGCCTATTATTGATGATGAAAGCTGTCCGGCAAACCTTACTTCTTCACTTTGTAATTCCAATGCTATAAAAATGTTCAATTATTTTTACAGCTATGAGAAGCCTCTTGCAATCATCCTTTCAACTGACGGACTTTATACTTCCTTCTCAAACCGAGAAAGCTTTGAAGAATATAACTGTCTGCTCGCAAGTCAGATGAGCGACATTGAACTTCTTAAGTCTAGAATAAACAAGAACTTTGTAAGAAGGACCAATGCCGGCAGCCGTGATGACATTTCTATATCGATAATCTTTGAAAAGGAAATGTTTGAAGAAAATCTCATCAATGTTCAGATGCAGGTAGACATCAACAAGAACAAGGCTGCTATCAGAGAAGCAGAAGAAAAGGCTAAGCAGCTTCAGCGTAAGGCACGTGCTGAACAGATCAGGAAGGAAAAGAAACTTCTTGAGGAAGCAGAGAAAGCAGCTATGGCCCGCAAAGCTAAACTCAAGCAGTCCAAAGGCATCGAAGACGTTGAAATGCCGTCAGCTGACAAGGTAAAGGACGAAGAGTGATCTGACAGGATTCACAGTTAAAAATAATCAAAGGCGTTGCAGAATCTGAAGTTTCTGCAACGCCTTTTTTCGTGGATAAAAAAATATCCGTTCCCGTTTAAACCTGTCAGGGACGTAAGATAAGACTCAAAAAAACACGCCGGAACATTGTGTTCCGGCGTGTTTTTTTAATGTGATATTTAATAATCAGTGATGTTTAGCGTCTTTCTTTGCAGCGTTTTTCTTTTCCTTGGCACTCATCATAACCTCGGTTTTGTCATTTTCATCTGCTTTACCGGCTGCTGATGATGAATTAAGGATGTCTGCAAGCCTGTCCTTGAAGATAGCGTTGTTGTCGCCTTCACCAATGTTAGTGCCGTATACAGAAACGGACTGTGTATTTACTACTGATGAATGAACAGGAGCCTGAAGCTTGCTGCGGTATGATGATGTTGCTGAACCCGGCATTGTGTATACACTCTGCTGTCCCGGAGTTCCCTGATTAGCTGCAGGGTTAAGATAGAGACTCTGTCTGCCGCCGTTAGGCTGCTGGCCGTAAGCACCGCCCTGACCGCCGTACATTGGTCCGTTTACACTCTGCTGTCCGTACATCTGACCGCCGTACATACCGTTCATAGGACCGCCGTACATACCGTTCATAGGACCGCCGTACATGCCGTTCATACCCTGACCGTACATGCCGCCCTGCATCTGACCACCGTACATGCCGTTCATGCCCTGACCGTACATACCGTTCTGCATCTGACCGCCGTTCATGCTCTGCTGCTGATACATGCCGCCCTGCATCTGACCGCCGTACATGCCGTTCATACCCTGACCGTACATACCGTTCTGCATCTGACCGCCGTTCATGCTCTGCTGCTGCTGATACATGCCGTTCTGCATCTGACCGCCGGTATAACCGTTGTTAGCCATGTTCTGTACCTGATTGATAACTTCTGCCTTGTCAGCCTGGCTGCTTGAAAGTGACTGTCCGTTGAACGGTTTGCTTTCATTTCCGTCCTGCTTGTCAGCAGATGACTCCCAGTCGTCAAATATCATCTGAAGTCCTGAAGCATCAATTCCTGCGTGAGCAGCACTGCCTTCCGGTTCACCTGGTCCCGGAGTAACAGGCGGATGAGGAACGGATGCCGCATTCGGATCTGCGTTCTGATCAGGAGAAGCTTCCGTCACATTTACAGAAGCCTTGTTCTTGGCTTCTTCAGCTGTGATCTGCTCAGCGAACTTGGCGATGTCACTGTTTACTGAAGTAAGAACTACCTTTGAGTTTTTACCCTGAAGTATGTTGCATTTAGCGTTTTCTGTGTTGATCTTTACAAGAGTTTCAAGAGACTTCTGATAAGGATCGACAGGAAGTTTTGTTTTAGCGTCGAGTGTGACGATGTGTTCCACAGCAGTTTCACCTGCAAGAAGCATCTTTGCAAGTGCTTCATCCTCGGAATGTGTTTCTTCCTCTTCGAAATCATCGTTAAGTCTTTTCCAGTTAGGTGCGCTGTAGATATTACCGGATGCTGCAGCAATTACAGTAATAGATGTGAGACTGATATTGGATTTTTCGCATACTTCAATTGCTTTATCAAGTTTCTCGGCCGCAGTTTCATATAATTTTGCAATTTCCATAGTTTTTGTCCTTTCCTGTTATTTCTGTGCCTGAAAAGTAAGCGACCGGATCGGTAAGGACTTATGGCCGGGTTCTTTTCAGAGTAGTCAGATCAGTATGGATCACATTCTGATCGAATTGTTAAAGAAGTAGTGTGTATTCTTACCGTTTGCCTTGGCAACAGAAAGCGCGCTGCTTACACACTTGAGCATTTCTGTTGAGTCAGTGGCATTAAGCGGATATATAGCAACACCATAGCTCATTGTGATGTTGAGCTTGACGTCGTTAAACTTGATAGGCTCAGAAATAACTTCCTTTATGGTGTCAATGTAGTTCAGTATTTCAGATTCTGTTTCGTTGCCGAAGAGAATGAAACCAAACTCATCACCGTTGATCCTTGCGAGGAAAATAGAGTTTCCGCAGAGTTTCTTGAGCTTCTTTGAGTAAGAACAGAGAACAGCATCACCGGCGTTGTTTCCAAGTTCGTTGTTTATGTCCTTGAAATTGTCAATGTTAGCAGCGATTACTGTAAAAGACTGTGATGAAGTGATCGTTTCATCGATCTTTTCAATGAAAAGCTGTCTGTTAGGAAGGCTTGTAAGAATGTCATAGTAAGCAAGGTAAGTAAGCTTTTCGTCCTTTGCCTTGAGTATTCTGTTGGCGTTTACAAGTTCCTCGTTGTTCTTTACTATTCTTCTGTAGAAGACGTGAATGATAGTTGCAAGAATGATAGTAGCTACAGAAGTGATAAGACCTGTAAGAGCGCTGGCTGTTCCGCCGTGCTGAACAGCACGTATTGTTGCCAGTGTTGTCATTACGATCTGAAAAATGTTAGCACCGACAGCAGCGAAATAGCCGTAGCGCGGGAAAGCAACTACTGCAAATGCAGAGAAGAGAAGGAGAAGCTGTGAAACGATACCCTGAAGAGGACCGGCGAGCTGGCCGATCTTAGGAATGAAAAGGGTAACGATAACGTAAATAACAATATAGATGACAGGTCCGATTATATCCATCGAACTGGTTCTTTTCTGTATTTCCTTGTCTGACATAGTTAAATCCTCCGTTGTTTATCAGTACTGTTCGTAGAAGCAAGGTCTGTTCTTGCCGTTTGATTTAGCGTATGAAACGGCACTGCTGATGCATGTAAGAATTTCTGATGAAGAAACCGCATTGTTAGGATAGGAGGCTATACCAAAACTTGCTGTTGAAGAGATAACATCGGAACCGATCTGTACTGGTTCTGAAAGAATGTTCTGGATTTTTTCAATGAAGTTAAGGATGTTTGCTTCTGAGTTGTTGCCCTGAACGATAAATCCGTATTCGTTTCCGCCGATTCTGCCGAGGAATGTTGAATCGTCACAGAGAGTCTTGAACTTTTCAGCGTAAGTTGCAAGGAGAACGTCACCGGCTGAGCTGCCGTATGTATTGTTGATCATCTTGAAGTTGTCAAGGTCACAGAGAATAGCTGTGAAAGGCATGTTTGCATTGTTTACAATAGATTCATCCATTTTTTCAATGAAAAGATGTCTGTTAGGAAGGCTTGTAAGAACATCGTAGTAAGCAAGGTATGAGAGCTTTTCGTCCTTGTCCTTGATAATGCGGTTTGTTTCCATGAGCTGTTCGTAGCTCTTTGAAAGTTCTTCTGATTTCTGGCGTACTTTGTTTGAGAATATGAATACGATCGTACAGAGAATAACAGTTGAGAAAGGAACTATGATTCCCGGTATAGAGCCGATCGTTTTGGTTCTGATAATAATGGTTACAACCATCATAATTGAGATAAAATTAAGAATTACGCTTGCAACATATCCTTTTTTACCTATTGCAAGTACGACAAAAGCTGAGAAAAGCATACATATCTGTGCGAGTGAACCTGAAATAGCCGTTGTAATAGCCTGATGTTTTAACAGTTCAGGACCCTGAAACATAGTAGGCAGCATCTGCGTCCTTTGTGAAAGCTTTGACTGAAATGCAACGGCTGCAAGATAGGCTGCTGCATAAAAAATCACAGCCAGTATCTGCGGAACCTGATTTGCTGATTTTTCCTTTTTTGACATACTGAAATCCTCCGAATCAATAATATTTTTATATATCTGTTTAATATAAAATAGATATATATTACTATTTTATATTATAGTACATTCAGCAATGATTGTCAATGATATTCGTGATGTTTTGGCAGAACTGTACGAAAAAAACTTATGCTTTTAACATTCGTGAAAATCATACAGCAGATTACTGACAGATGTAAGTTTTGAACAAAGAAATGCTGACGGTGAACTGTAAAATCTAACCCCGGAAAGGTTGACAAAAGTGCATTACTGTGTTATAGTTATAAGGCTACAAATACAACTGTGTTTGTGTGATGGACTATTTCGAGGTAATTTTATGGATAATACACCAAATTCATCTTATCTTGTTGTTATAGATTCCCGTGTTATCCCGGAGGTCTTCGTAAAGGTACTTGAAGTAAAGAAGACCATTGCAAACAAGGAAGCCAGGAGTCTGGCAGCTGCCTGCAAGCAGTCAGGCATATCCAGAAGCGCGTACTACAAATATAAAGATTATGTGTTCCTTTACGATGAACAGCATAATCAGCGCATCGTCACTCTTTACGCTGTCCTGAAGGACAGGCCCGGAGTACTTGCAAATGTGCTTTCTGCGATCCATTCATCAGATGCAAATGTCATGACGCTCAATCAGAGTGTACCCGTTGACGGTGTCGCTCCGATAACCATGACTCTGAAACTCAATTCCGGAAACTACAACGAAGATGATCTGAAATCTTCGGTTAAGGCAGTTGACGGAGTTGTTGAGGTGCGTGTTCTCAACAGGGAATAATTCACTACTATTAAATTATTATATTTTTGTTTTACGGTCAAATTAGCTGTGCACAGGCTGTGTACAGGGAAACGGAGTTTTATTATGTCTAAAATAGCAGTTCTAGGTTACGGTACAGTTGGTTCAGGTGTTGTTGAACTTTTCTATAAGAACAAGGAAAGCATACTGAAGAAAGTCGGTTCAGATGCTGACATCAAATACATCCTTGACATCAGAGATTTTTCCGGAAGTCCTTACAGCGACAAGTTCACAAAGGATATAAATGATATCCTGAACGATGATGAAGTTACTGTAGTCGCTGAGTGCATGGGCGGTGTTACATTCGCTTACGATTTCGTAAAGGCCTGCCTTCAGAAGGGAAAGAGTGTTTCAACATCAAACAAGGAACTTGTTGCAAAGAAAGGCGCTGAGCTTCTTGCAATAGCAAAGGAGAAAAACTGCAACTTTTTCTTCGAGGCCAGTGTCGGCGGTGCGATTCCGATCATCAGACCGCTTCACAAGTGCCTTGCAGCAAATGATATAACAGGTATTGCAGGTATTCTCAACGGAACTACAAACTTCATTCTCGGCAAGATGATCAACGACAGCATGGATTTCGCCGATGCCCTTAAGATGGCTCAGGATCTCGGCTATGCAGAAAAGGATCCTACAGCAGATATCGAAGGCCATGATGCATGCAGAAAAATATGCATTCTTTCTTCACTCGTAACAGGAAAGCACATCTATCCTGACCGTGTTTTCACAAAGGGCATCACAGACATCACACTTAAGGACGTAAAGCTCGCTGACAAATTCGGCGCTGCCATAAAGCTCATCGCAAGCATGAAGAAGCTTGAAAACGGTAAGATCATCCCTATGGTAATGCCAATGCTCGTACCTTACGACAACCTCATTTCAAGAGTAGATGATGTTTTCAACGCAGTAATGGTATTCGGTGACGGTATCGACCGCGCAATGTTCTACGGACGCGGTGCCGGCATGCTCCCTACAGCAAGTGCCGTTCTCGGTGACGTTATCGAGGAACTCAAGACTGAAGAGATCGGAACAGACAGGGCGCAGACCTGGGAAGACTGCAACAATGACGAGATCGTTGCAGATTACAGGGAAAACAGTGCGAGAATGTATTTCAGAGTTTCAGCCGGATGCACTCTTGTTCCTGAAGATGCTGAAATTATCGAAAACGGTTCTGAAACCGCATTCGTTACAAAATCCATGACATTTGCTGAGGCAGAAAAGCTTGAAGCTTCCGTTAAGGCGGCAGGATGCGAAGTCAAGTCAAGGATCGCCGTTCTCGACGTCTGATTTTAAACAATATTTATATATAACATATAATAAAAGCGCTTAATTCATTAAGCGTTTTTATTTTTCTGTAATTGATTTTTCTGCTTGTAATTGGTATAATTATAATTGTATTTTTGCGTTATTTCTTTTCCTGTAAGGAGAGTATCATGGATTTAGAAAACATTTTAGCGGAGCTCTGCAGTGCCGGCGGCGTTTCAGGAAGTGAACGTCCGGCGCTTGAAAAGATCGCTGATATCATGAAAAGATGTACCGGCAGGGAGGGGACTTTTTCGGGGAATAATTTACTCATCGGAATAGGGGAACGTTCCGAGGGAAAAAAACATATTCTTATTGACGCTCATGCAGATGAGATAGGTCTGATATGTTCATACATCGACTCTGAAGGCTTTATCGTGCCTTCAAATGCCGGCGGAATGGATTTCCGTATCCTTCCGGCTCAGCGTGTTACCGTTCACGGAACTGAAGATCTGCCCGGAGTGATAGCCACACTGCCGCCCCATCTTTCATCGGGAGACGGCGGTATGACAAAGATCGATCAGGTGCGTATCGACACCGGTTACAGTGCTGATGAACTGAAGAATAAGGTGTTTCCGGGAGATCCGATATCCTTTACGGCGCCTTTTGCAAAGCTTTCAGGTGATCAGGTTACAGGAAAAGCTCTTGATAACCGCGCCGGAGTGGCTGCTCTTGTCAGATTTGCCGAACTTATCGGAAATGAAGATCCGGGCTGCAGTATAACCCTTCTTTTTTCAGGTTCTGAAGAGATAGGCGAGCGTGGAGCAAAGACTGCATGCTATCTCGTGGATCCTGATATAGCCATCGCTGTGGATACAAGCTTTGCGGTATCTCCTGATGACGGTCCGAAGGATTGCGGTGAAACCGGCAAAGGTCCGATGATAGGCATTTCACCGTCGCTTTCACGTGATCTCAGCAGAGAACTGATGAGAACTGCTGAAGAGAATAAAATACCTTATCAGTCAGAAGCAATGGCAGGACTTACAGGAACCAATGCTGATCAGTTTTCAGTTTCACGTGCCGGAGTGGTGACGTGTACGGTTTCCGTTCCGATAAGGCATATGCATTCTCCTGCGGAAACGGCTGACCTTAATGACATTGAGAATACTGCCCTGCTTCTTGCACAGTACGTAAGGAGGTTCTCCGGAAATGCTTAACGAAATAAAAGCTCTTTGTGAACTGAACGGTATTTCAGGAAACGAGGACAGTGTACGTGAATATATCAAAAAACGTATTGAAGGAAAGTGTGAGTACCATACTGATGCTCTCGGAAACATCATTGCTTTCTGCAAAGGAAGAAAGAGCGGCAGAAAGAAACTTATGGTGGCAGCACACATGGATGAGGTCGGTCTTCTTGTAACTTACATAAACGAAGACGGCACCCTTGCGTTTGACACAGTCGGGGGAATCAACACCGATGTTATCGCCGGAAGGCAGGTTTATATTTATGAACGTAACGTAACCGGCGTTGTCAGCGCAAAGGCGGTTCATCATTTAAGTGAAAGTGATCGAAAAGCTCCGCTTGATATTTCCGCGCTTTACATCGACATTGGTGCGAAAAGCAGGGAGGAAGCCATGAAGCTGGTATCAGTCGGAGACTGCATTGCATTTAAGAGTGAGTTTGAATCTCTTGGCGGCGGCAGGATCTGCAGCAAGGCCCTTGACGACCGTGCAGGCTGTGCGATAATGCTTTCACTGATAGATGAAGGCGTTGAATACGATACTTACTTTGTATTTTCGGTCGAGGAGGAAATAGGCCTCCGCGGAGCGCAGACGGCAGCATTTGCGGTTGAACCTGAGTTTGCGGTTGTAATTGAGACGACCACCGCTGCTGATATTTCAGGCTCCGCCGGTGCAAAAAGAGTCTGCGAGCTCGGAAAGGGTGTGGTAATTTCCTACCGTGACAGAAGAACCGTTTACGACAGGGAACTTTATGACCTTGCATTCTCACTCGGAAAACAGAACAATATTGCGTGTCAGACAAAGACGCTTATCGCTGGCGGCAACGATGCCGGCGCGATCCATATTTCAAAAAGCGGTGTACGAACCATTGCAGTTTCGGCACCATGCAGATATCTCCATTCACCATCCTGTACAGCACAGTATTCTGATATTGAGATGAGCAAAGCTTTAGTCCGACTGCTTATAACAGGGATAAACGAATTATGATTAAATACATTACAGATACTGATCTTGATTCCATTAAGGAACTTCACGGTGACTATTACGGAAGAAAGATCCTCTCATACTATTATTCATACGGAACAGGCTACGATTTCTGCCGCTTCTACGAAGCCGGCACGGAAGATACGAAAGCGTACATCGTTCATTTCAATTCTATCATGATAATCTGGTCTGACGGTCCTCTTGAACCGGAGGAACTCATAACCTTTATCCGTATGCACAGTCCTTTCCGTGTGGAAGCGCCGTGGATGGTCCTTAAGGAACTGTGCGGGATCCCCGGCTATAAGATGCTCAAAAGAACAAAGTTTGAGTTTACTGATCACCGTCCGGATGATTTTGACGAAACACAGGTGATTACCGATCCGTCCCTTGACGAGATATACGAGATCCTGCACGAAGGGTTCCCGACACTCATCAGCCACGGTCTCTGGATAACGGAGCACTCACATAAGATCAGGCGCGGACTTTCAAAGATCTATCTTTACAGGCACTGTACGACCGCCACAGTCATCTACGATGTTGATGATCATGTGCTTATCGGTCAGGTAGCCACAAGGGCTGAGGCCCGCGGACGCGGATATGCCCGTGAACTTCTTTACTGGATCGGTCACACACTGGCTTCTGAAGGTAAAAAGGTAAGTCTTTTTGCTCTCGATTACCGCGAGAGTTTTTATAAAGAGATTGGATTTAAAGCAGTCAGCACTGAAAATGTTATTCAGGTCGACTCAAACGGAGGTCCCAATGATCAATAATAATTTTTTTAGTTTTGATGAAAAGCTTCTCGAGATCGCCAGGGAAGCTGAAAACTCATGCTCGCTGAGCCTCGCAGGATGTGACAGCATAGCTGAGTACAACGGCTCAAAGGTGCTTGCAGCATTCATAAAGAACAGGGTAAGTGAACAGTGTATGCACGGAAGCACAGGATATGGTTACGGAGACATCGGACGTGATACTCTTGACAGGGTATATGCCGATGTTTTCGGCTGTGAAGATGCCCTTGTAAGGCATAATTTCGTGTCAGGAACGCATGCTCTTTCAGTTGCGCTTTTCGGTATTCTCAGACCGGGAGACAGAATGGTTTCAGTTACCGGCAGCCCGTATGACACTCTTGAGGAAGTTATCGGTATCCGCGGTGAAAGCGGAAACGGTTCACTTAAGGATTTCGGAGTTGAATACTCGCAGGTGGATCTTCTTCCGGACGGCAAACCGGATATGGACAGCATACTCAAAGCGGTCCAGGGTGCAAAGGTGGCGTACATTCAGCGTTCAAGAGGATATTCGTTACGTCCGGCACTTACGGTGAAAGAGATAGAACAGATCGCCTGCGGCATTAAGGTGGCAAGTCCTGATACTATCATAATGGTAGACAACTGTTACGGCGAATTTGTTGAAAAGCAGGAACCTGTCGAAGTCGGAGCAGATCTTATGGCAGGCTCACTTATCAAGAATGCCGGCGGTGCAGTTGCCAGAACAGGAGGCTACATTGCCGGAAGAAAAGATCTTGTTGAGCTCTGTTCATACCGTCTTACCTGTGTCGGAATGGGCAAGGAGGTAGGATGCTCTCTCGACCAGAACCGTGAGATGTTCCTCGGGCTGTTCATGGCACCGGAAGTAGTTTCCTCAGCAGTCAAGACAGCAATGTTCGCTTCTGAACTGTTTACACATCTCGGATTTGAATGCTATCCGAAGAAAACTGAGGAACGCGGTGATATCATCACTGTGCTCAGACTTGGAAACGAGGAGCTTCTTACAGCATTCTGCCAGGGTATCCAGAAGGGTTCACCGGTGGATTCATTCGTTTCACCTGAATCATGGGAAATGCCGGGCTATGAGAGCAAGGTAATAATGGCAGCCGGCACCTTTACAATGGGTGCTTCAATTGAACTTTCGGCTGACGCTCCGATACGCGATCCTTACGCAGTATGGATGCAGGGCGGAATAACCTACACGAGCGGCAAGATAGGACTGCTTCTTGCAGCCGAAGAAATGATAGAACGCGGCTTACTTTCTGTTTGACTTTTTATTCCGAAAGTGATATATTAATATATGTATTCATTTATGTATTTCGGGCAGGGAGGGACATGAGAATGTTTCACAAAAAAAGAAAGACAGGTGTTCCCCTGAATAATGAGGAGAGCACTCCTGCGGGTTCCGGAAACGTCTCTGAAGACAAAGCATCCGGAAAAACTCGGAAAAAACACAGGGGAAAAATACTTGCAGTGCTCACTGCAGCGGTCCTTATCGTTTCAGGCGCAGCAGTATGGTATTCCGTGAGCGGAAATCAGGGAATCAGAAAGTCTCAGAAGCTCGCGAAAAAAATCGGCGAACCGCTGGAAAAAGCGGTTTCATCAGCAGGAGTTGAACTTACCGGCTCATCTGATTTTGAATATATCAATGAACTGTGTACATTTACTTCGCTTGCTGAATCAGACCGTCAGACTCATGTATATAATGTGAGACTGCCTGAATGGACCATTTACTGCAGTGAAAACTCATTCGGAAAGCTTGAAAGTGTAACGTACTGCGATTTCCGTACTCTCAGCTCCAATATAAACGGAGAAAAGAAAGGTTCAGCCATTGATGTTTCAACGATAACTCCGGGAAGCACATCATCTGACGTTGATGCCGTTCTGAAAATGAAACCGTATCAGATCGTTTACGCAGGCACGACAACTTCAAAGAAATACAGATACTATTATATGAACAAACAGTCCGGTGCTGTGAAGGCATACATTATAACTGTTATTTTCGGAAGTGACGGCAAGGTCAATTCACCTGCCATAGTCGAGAGCAGTAATTTCATTCTTGATGTGCTCAGAGTTGAAAGCGATTAGCAAATTGTCATTAAAAATCTTCAATTGTTGATATATTTGTGTACAACATGATTTTAATTTAAATTAATATCAGAAACTGGTTGACAAAATAACTATTTACTGATATGATAGTTTAGGCGAATAATAAAACAAAATTTTTAAGGAGGGTAAAATATGGGAGATACAAAGTTGTGTTATGGCTGTTTCAGTCCGATAGGTGACGAGGACAAGTGCCCTCACTGCGGATATAAACAGCAGTCTCCGTATTCACCGTCATATATTGCTCCGGGAACCATACTCAAAGAAAAATATATGGTAGGTAAAATGCTTGGCCATAACGGAGAAGGAGCAACATATCTTGCATTCGATACCGTACTTTCCTGCAAGGTTATCTTAAAGGAATATATGCCTGATACACTGTGTTCACGTGACAAGGAAACTCAGGCTATTGCAGTAAATTCAAACAGCACAGTTCAGTACAAGTCACTTATGGAGGAGTTTACTGAACTCAACAAGAAGCTTGCAAAGCTTCGCAACATTGACCATATCCAGCAGGTACAGGATATGTTCCACGAAAACAACACAGCCTATGTTGTTTTTGAGTATCTTGAAGGTCAGAACCTTATGCAGTACCTTAAGGAAAACGGCGGTGAACTTTCATGGAGGAGAGTTCAGAAGCTTTTCCCGCCGCTTTTAACATCACTCAGCCAGCTTCACAATGCCGGCATAATCCACAGAGGTATCAGTCCGAATACTATCTTCGTTACCAAGAAGGGTGAACTTAAACTTACTGATTTCTGTATTGCAGCAGTAAGAACAAACAAGGAAGAATTAAGCTCTGAACTTTTCAAGGGTTACGCTGCACCTGAACAGTATTCACCGGCTATCTGGCAGGGTACCTGGACAGATGTTTACGGCATTTCATCAGTTCTCTACAGGATCCTTACAGGCTGCATGCCTACTGAGGCACTTCTCAGAAATGAAGCTGATGATCTTACACCTCCGGCATCACTCAACGTAGATATACCTGACAACGTTTCAGAGGCTATCATCGGCGGTATGAGAATGGCAGGCGAGGAAAGAATCCAGACTGTTAACGAACTTGCAGCACTTGCTTTCAGACCGGCTGATGACGATATGGAAAAGACTACAGTAAACATAGGAAACATTGCTTCACAGAACGCGCGTGAGGCTATACAGAAGCAGCGCAGCATTGAAGCAGCTGCTGAAAAGGCACCTGAATACAGCGATCGTTCAGAACATTCAGAACGTTCAGAACGCTATGACCGTTCAGACAGATACGATGCGCCTCCTCAGCGTGAACGCATGATCCGCCCGGCTCCGGAACCGGAGGAATTTGAGGACGAATATGCTATAATAGAAAAGGTAAGACCGATAATCTTTGTTCTTATTCTTGTTGTTATCGTTGGTGCTATCATCCTCTTCTTTGTAAAGCAGATCGGTGTGGTAGGCAAGTCCAAAAACAACGGCATTGAAACAAACATTGCTTCTGTTACAACAGAAGCTGAAACAGAGCCACCTGTAACAGATGTTCCTGTTGAGGAAAGCAACGGCTTCTACATACAGGACGTAGTTCCGGCAACTCTTGCTCCGGTAACTGTTTCTGAAACTGTTTCATCACAGACTGGTATGACAGAATTCACAACAGGCGGCAATGCTGAACAGAATATCCAGATGATAAACTTCATCGGCAAGAACTATGACGACGTTAAGCTTTCATCACTTGTACAGGATCTTAACATCACAGTACAGTACGCAGCTGCTGAAGGCAAGCAGAAGGGCGAGATCATCGACCAGAGCATAAAGGAAGGCACTTGGATCTCAAGCGGCGTAGACGTTATTCTCACTGTTGTAGGCGACGGTACAGACGCACCTCTCACAACACTTGAGTCCGGTACGGTTGTTACAAACAGCAATGTTGTAAAGGGTGTTGTTCCGAACATCAAGACACCTGAAGGCGTAAGCCAGAAACTGAATGACTATATTGCACTTCTTGATGCAGCAGGAATCCCGTACAAGGCTGTTCCTGTATCAAATCCTGATGCTTACCCTAGCAAGGGATATGTAGTAAGTGTTGATCCTGGTGTAGGTTCTTCAGTAACTGGAATCGTTGAAGTAATTTATACTCCGGACGGAGAACACAGCTCAACATTCTACTCATCAGGCCAGTAATGAACTTAGAAATTTTGTTATAATATAAAGAAGACCACTCATAAACGGGTGGTCTTTTCTTTTGTTTAAATGAAAGGAGCTTCATCAGAGTACAGATACAGCTCATAAGTGCCCGGAGCGGTCGCCGGGCAAACAAAAGCACCAGATACAAAGCTGTATCTGGTGCTTTAAAATATATACCGCCTTGCCGTATTACACAGCATATAAAACCCGCTTATTCAGCAGGTGGGTATCAGCCTGAAAGTTTCGTACTCCCTTCGTCCCGAAATGAGGAGGTCTGCAGTCCGCAGTCAGAGCAAAATTCCCTAAGTAAAAGTGTTGGATTATATGAGCTGTATAGAACGTACAAGGCAGAAATTACATTTTTTTCTTTTCAATTAGAATTATATCACAAAAGAACAGGCTTGTCAACTCTGTTTTTTATGAATTATTCTTCATTTTCCGCTTCGTCTTCCTCGTCCTCGTCAAACTCTTCCGTGATCCTGTCAAGGAACATCTGGCCGATTCTCTCGAACTCTTCATCGTCTTCAATGGATGCAAGGAGTTCCTCGCCGTCAACTTCCTCCATCTTGAGAACGACAAGTTCGTCGCTGCCTTCAAGAATGTCTTCAGGATTTTCAGCGTATGGTACAAGTGCGTAATATGTATTTCCTTCTGCCTCCATGACATCAAGAAGTTCAAAGGTCTGTTCAACGCCCTCTTCATCAACTAATGTATAGAGATCAGGTCCGAATTCTGATATTTCCGGCATGATAATTCTCCCTTCTGCCCGCGGGCCTGTTACTTCCGGTGTGAATAACACCTACCTTTTAATTTTACTACAAAAGAATAGTGTTGTCAATAGTATTCTAAAAAAATCAAAACAAACAAAAAAATAAGAAAAAAAATAAAAAAAGTGTTGACAATCACAGATAAATATGATATTATATAGTCATGGAAAGGAAAAACAAAGTTCAGGCGATAAGAACGGCGTTGGAACTTTCAAAAACGGTTTCAGTGATCAGAAGTTGATTCCGGCAGTGCTTATGAAGTAATTGAAAGCTTATGAGAAGCTTATAAAGCAGCTGTGATCCGGAGTTACGGGAAGTGACCGACTGGGACAAGTTTCGGGAAGAACAGGAGGCGGGTCCAATGGAAGTGAATAGTGATGAGTCATCGATGAACGAGTGGTCTTTCGTGGCTCGCGGAAATGGGGTATTTTCCGGGAGCTTAGTCGTAGTCAGAAGTCTTTGCTGAAAGACAGCTTCTCGTAATTAAGTGAGTCGTTAATGGCTGCGGTTGACACTGGTTTCATTTAACCGCAAGCGTTTGTATCACTCGATGGATTCAGAATGAACAAGATATGGACAATTTATGTGATGAGGTTAAATGAACTGGGGATAAGGTCTTTAACGATTTTGGAAGTTATGGCCCGAAAATAAAATTGAAATAGGTGTGACCAATGGAATAATGGTATTACTACTTCGACCAAAAATAAACTGAAATAGGTGGAACCAATGGACTAATTAGTTATTACTTCGATCAAATATCAAAAAGAAATAGGTGTGACCGATGGAATAAATGGTATTACTACTTCGACCAGAATAAACTGAAATAGGTGGAACCAATGGACTAATTAAATATTACTTCGATCAAATACAAAAAGAAATAGGTGTGTGACCGATGGAATAATGGTATTACTACTTCGACCAGAAATAAACTGAAATAGGTATTCCGATTGGAATTGATTTTCAAATATTTCGATAAATCTATTAAGAAATAGGTGTGACCAATGGAATGATAAGTAACTTTTATGAAACGAAATAAACTGTAAAGGGTGTTTCCAATGTAAAAATTACTTTAAGCGCGAGTAGGCGGTCCCTTGCAAAAGGGGAGTTTATATAGATTAATTCGGAAAGAGTGATGTGTATGGTTTTTAAATACTTCACTGTCAGGAGAATGATCAGACTTCAGAAAGGATGAGTCCGCCAGAAATTCAAAGCTTAACATGAACGGATATGTCCGGACGAATGGATCCGTACATTACACTTAAAAGTTCAGGTGAAAATATGAATTTACAATTGAATAAAAAATAAGAGAGACCCGGTGGAAAAGCTCCAGGGTCTCTTTGTTTTTGTGTTACAGTTAAGGAAACGCTGATTTATTCATAAATCAGCGTGGGGGTCCGGGGCGAAGCCCCGCAAATCCCACCTTCGGAAATCCGGCGAAACCGGATTTCCGATTTGATCAGTGTTTCCTTAAAGAAAAGAAGAATACGCGTATACAAGTTGTCCGCAGCGGTTACCTGATGGTATCCGTCGCGGACATTTTCGTTTTAAGTAAAATTATCAGTCAAGGAAGTCCTTTACCTTCTTGCTTCTGCTTGGGTGACGGAGCTTTCTTAATGCCTTGGCTTCGATCTGTCTGATACGTTCTCTTGTTACTTCAAACTCCTTGCCCACTTCTTCAAGTGTGCGTGAACGTCCGTCTTCAAGACCAAAACGAAGTCTTAATACCTTTGCTTCACGATCTGTGAGTGTGTTGAGTACTTCGTTGAGCTGTTCCTTGAGAAGTACAAGTGAAGCAGCTTCAGCAGGTGCTGGAGCGTCATCGTCCGGAATGAAGTCGCCGAGATGGCTGTCTTCTTCTTCACCAATCGGTGTTTCAAGTGAAACAGGATCCTGTGCTATACGCATGATCTCACGTACCTTTTCAACAGGCATTTCGAGTTTTTCAGCAATTTCCTCCGCCGTCGGATCGTGTCCGTTTTCGTGAAGGAGCTGGCTTGATATCTTCTTTACCTTTGTGATGGTTTCAACCATGTGAACCGGAATTCTGATGGTTCTTGCCTGATCAGCGATAGCTCTTGTGATAGCCTGTCTGATCCACCATGTAGCATATGTTGAGAACTTGAATCCCTTGGTGTGGTCAAACTTTTCAACTGCTTTTATAAGACCTAAGTTACCTTCCTGAATGAGATCAAGAAACTGCATTCCACGTCCGCCGTAACGCTTTGCGATACTTACAACGAGACGAAGGTTTGCTTCAGAAAGACGCTTTCTTGCATAAGGATCACCCTTAGCCATTCTTTCTGCAAGTTCGATCTCTTCTTCGGCTGAAAGAAGCGGTACACGTCCAATCTCCTTGAGATAGATCTTTACCGGGTCATCGATCGCGATGCCTTCAGTTGAAAGAGCCATTTCGAGGTCATCATTGAGTCCTGAGTCAAGTCCTATTTTCAGATCTGTGTCAGGAGAAAAGTCCTCTACAATTTCAATGTTGAGGTTGGCACATGTTTCATAAAAAGAATCCATCTGATCGACATCAAAGTCGGTCTCCTCAAGAACATCAGTAATTTCTTTGGTCGTGAGTTTGCCGGTAGCCTTACCCTGTTCAAGTAAGCTTTCAATTGTCTTTTTTTCACTTGCCATAAAAAGTTCCTCCTGTATTTTATATTTATCTGTGTATCTGAAGGGAACGAAGATCGTCGTCTGAGATCACCGAGTCCTTAGAGAACACAGAATTTCTGTCGAATTTTTTTAAAACATTTATGCAGTCATTTAATGTGTTTTCGTTTATGGTGATTTCGCGGTTACGCGCTGTCATTCCGCTTATTCTGCCCATTTCAGCATCGCTGAAGGTATCGGACAGAAGCGAAAGCGAAAACTCAGCTGAATTTCTTACTGCATCTGCCACCGCAAGATAAACACGTTTGTTGAACTCGGTTACAAATTCCTCAGGTTTTATCTTCGCGGATATTTCATCAAGCCTGTCAGGGTTCTTCATAAGATAAAGAATAATAAATTCTTCAGCTTTGCTCTGGTTTGAGAATTCTGATGCCTCGGGATTTATCTCATCCCTTTTTGTCAGGCTGCGTTTTGTCGATTCCCATTCGAGTTTCTGCTTTATATTCTTCTTTGCTTTTACAGCGTGCGCCACCTGTTCGTTAAGAACGTTTATATTGATACCTGCATCGCGTGATATACGTGAAATATATACGTCACGCTGAAGGGCATCTTCAAGTGATGCGAGAACGCTGACCGCTTTCTTCAGATAGGTGTATTTATCATTTTCTGCATTAAGATCAAGACCTTCCTTACATTTTTCAAGTTCAAAGCTGACAGCGTCATCAGCTCCGTCAAGCAGTAGTCTGAAACGCGTGCTTCCGAATTTCTTGATATATTCGTCAGGATCCTTTGCGTCAGGTATTTTAAGAATTTTAGTGTTCAGTCCTGCAGCAGAAAGAAGATTTATCGCTCTTCTTGTGGCGGCCTGTCCTGCTTCGTCCGAGTCATATGAAATGATTATCTCGGAGGCGTACTGGGACATCAGTCTTGCCTGTTCAGGTGTGAGTGCCGTGCCGAGTGTGGCTACTACATTCTCAAACCCAGCCTGGTTAATGGAGATGACGTCCATATATCCTTCTGCAAGAATAAGCCTTTTTGAAGATGAATTTTTTGCATGGTTGAGCGAGAAAAGATTTCTGCTTTTCCTGAATACCGGAGTGTCGGCTGTGTTGACGTACTTCGGGCCTTTTTTGTCTCCGATTATACGTCCTCCGAAGGCGATGACATTGCCGCGGAGATCGATAATGGGAAACATGACTCTGCCGCGGAAGTTGTCGTAGGCACCTCTGTCAGAGTACTTGCATACATCAGCGGTAATAAGCTCCTCGTCCCGGTAGCCCAGTGACCTCAGGTGGTCACGAAGCACATGCCAGTCATCAGGAGCATATCCCAGACCGTATTTTTTTATGGTCTGCGGTGTGAGTTTTCTTTCCTTAAAGTATTCAAGACCGCGCTTGTCAGGACCGGAAAGAAGATATCTGAAAAAGAATTTTGCAGCTTCTCTGTTTATTTCGTAGGTCCTTGCTTTTTTTCTGGCAGATTCGTCACTTTTTCCGTCGTTTTCCGGCATACTTATTCCTGCGCGTTCTGCAAGAAAGCGGACTGCTTCAATATAGCTTAGGTTTTCAATTCTTTTTATAAATGAAATAACATCTCCTCCGGCTCCGCATCCGAAACAGTAAAAACTCTGCGTGTCACTGTACACTGTGCATGAAGGAGTTTTTTCCGAGTGGAAAGGGCACAGACACTTGGAAGTTGAGCCGTGCTTTTTCAGGGAGGTATATGAGCTGAATACATCTTCTATCGGATTTCCGAGTCTCAGCTGGTAAAGAAAATCTTCAGATAATGCCATGGGAGCCCTCCGGATGATCGGTGCGTTATGAAAAATCCTCGAAAAGCTTTTCCGATTCTTCGATCTCTATCTTACCGTTTGAAACATCGGTAAGTTTTGCCTTAAGAGGTTCGAAATGTTCTTCCTTTACGAGAAGTTCCAGAAAAATATTATCCTCGAACTTTGAGGACAGTTCCTTTACTTCGTACTGCGGAAGAAAGTAAGCTACTTTGCTGTACAGGTTGTAGTCCATCTGAAATGAGATCCTGTAACATTCACACATGTCCATTATCTCAGCGTTTTCAACAGCAAGCTTTGCTGATGTGGAGTAGGCACGCACAAGCCCGCCTCCTCCTAACAGGATACCGCCGAAATAACGTGTCACAACACAGCATATGTCTGTGAGCCCGTTCTTCTGTAAAATGTCCAGAACCGGCACACCTGCAGTCCCCTGAGGTTCTCCGTCGTCGGAATATCTGGTAATGTTGTTGTCGCGGAGAATGTATGCGTACACATTGTGAGTAGCTTTTCTGTGAAGAGATTTTATTTCATTTATAAAAGCGACTGCTTCGTCGTTGGTGTGAACAGGGCACAGATATGCTATAAATTCAGAACGACGTTCGGTAAATGTTATGCTGTCCGGTTTTTTTATTGTTCTGTAACCCATTTAAACACCACTTTGCATGTAAATAAAAACGGGCGACTCTATAAATTATAAAGTCACCCTTGGTTTCTCCGGAACTTAGTTCTTGCCGAAACGCTTCTTGAATCTGTCTACACGTCCGCCTGTATCAACAAGCTTCTGCTTACCTGTAAAGAAAGGATGGCATTTTGAGCAGATTTCAACCTTAAGATCGCCCTTTGTAGAACGTGTTTCAAGTACGTTACCACAAGCGCATGTGATCGTAGCCTTTTCAAAGCTTGGATGGATATCCTTTTTCATTAGTAGTGTCACCTCTTTGCAATAAACTATTATGATTAACATAGTAGCCCATCAGTTACTTTAGACAGTAGTACTATCGATAATTCACTTGTAAAAGATATTATAACATATCCTGAAATAAAAGTCAATACTTTTTTATCAGAAACCGAGGATAGTTCTGAATTCAGCATCGAGCTTTTCGTATAAAGCTGTTGCTTCTTCCTGGGTTTTGCCTGTTGTTGTGTAGTAAACCTTGATCTTCGGCTCTGTTCCTGAAGGTCTGATTATTATAGTAGCTTCGTTTTCAAGAGCAAAAACAAGAACGTCTGACTTTGGAAGTGTGATAGCTGTTTCGGCGCCTGTTTTAATGTTTCTTGTAACGCTTGCAGCATAGTCAGAGAATTCAACCAGTGAAAGTCCGCCGACTGACTTCGGAGGGTTTGTACGGAGTGAAGTCATGATCTCCTTCATTCTTTCCATACCTGTGATGCCTTCGCATGTGAAGCTTCCGAGCATGTGCTTGTAAACACCGTACTTCTGATACATTCTGTCTCTTGCTTCGATAAGTGTCATGCCTTTGGTTCTGTAGTAGGCAGCCATTTCGCAGATGAGCATTGAAGCAACAACGGCATCCTTGTCTCTTACGTATGTACCTGCAAGGTAGCCGTAGCTTTCCTCGAAGCCGAAGATGTATCTGTCTTCCTCGCCCTTTTCTTCAAGGAAACCGATCTGTTCGCCGATGAACTTGAAGCCTGTGAGAACGTCGATGAGTTCAACACCGTAGTTCTTTGCGATCGCTGCAGCTATCTTTGTTGTAACGATAGTCTTTACTGCTATCGGATTTTTCGGCATAGTGCCGAGCTTTGTTCTTTCTTCGCATATATATTCGAGAAGCATTGCGCCGACTTCGTTTCCTGAGAAGAGAACTACGTCGTCACCTGATGATACTGCGATACCTACACGGTCAGCATCAGGGTCTGTTGCGAGAAGAAGGTCAGGCTTTACTTCCTTTGAAAGCTTAAGACCGAGTTCAAGAGCTTCTCTGATCTCCGGGTTCGGGTAAGGGCATGTTGTGAAGTTGCCGTCCGGATTTTCCTGTTCAGGAACTACTGTAACATCCTTTACGCCTATTCTGTCGAGGATAGTTCTTACCGGCTTGTTGCCTGTGCCGTTGAGCGGTGTGTAAACTACCTTGAGGCCGCTGTCCTTTACGAGGTCAGTGTGAATTCCCTGTGCAAGAACGTTTCTGTAGTAATCTTCGATAACTTCATCGCCGATGTAGCTTATCATGCCGTTAGCAAGTCCTTCTTCGAATGAGATGTATTTAGGACCTTCGAACATGTCAACGCTGTTTATCTTGTTTATAACGATGTTTGCCACGTCAAGTGTGATCTGGCATCCGTCTGCGCCGTAAGCCTTGTATCCGTTGTATTTTGCAGGGTTGTGGCTGGCAGTTACCATGATACCAGCACTGCATCCGAGAGCACGTACTGCAAATGAAAGGCATGGTGTCGGCATGAGTTCCTTATAGATATATGCCTTGATACCGTTTGCGGCAAGAACTCCTGCAGCAGCCTTTGCAAAAACGTCAGACTTGATTCTGCTGTCATAGGAGATAGCAACGCTTCCGTTTTTGTATGAGCCGTTTACATAGTCAGCAAGTCCCTGTGTTGCACGGCGTACGGTGTAGATGTTCATACGGTATGTACCTGCACCGATAGTACCTCTGAGTCCGCCTGTTCCGAATTCGAGGTTTCTGTAGAATCTGTCTTTTATGGCATCAGAGTCATCCTTTATTGAAGCAAGTTCTTCTATGAGGTCCTTATCTTCAGTTGCTTTCTGAGTCCATAGTGTGTATAACTGCATCTCATCCATATCAATTACTCCTCTGATAAGTCATTATTTCTAAATCATACATAAATATTATACCATAACACCGGTTGATTTAAAAGGGACTTTAATAATTTTCACAAAACTGTCATGTGCAAATTTACAGTCGTAAATCAGACGAATTTGTGCACTTCAGACAATTGATATATTTATTTTTGAAAAGCGTTAAAAAAAGAATGAAAACATGGTATAATAACGTTGATAAAAGAATTATCAGTGCTGATTGCAGAGGCTTATATATGACGAAAGGAATAAATTGTATGAAATTTGACGGAATAATATTTGATCTTGACGGGACAATGTGGAATTCAACTGAAGGTGTGTGTGCAACATGGAATCAGGTGCTGGAAAGTTACCCGGAAATAACTTACCGTATAACACCCGAAAAGCTTTATGCAACAATGGGCCTTCCGATGGATGAGATAGGCCGCAGACTTTTTCCGGACTGTGACGAAAAGAAACAGGCGGAACTTCTAAAAAAGTGCGGTGATCTGGAAAATGAATACCTTTCAAAGCACGGCGGTATTCTTTATCCTGATCTGGAAAAAACACTGGCAAAGCTTTCTGAAAAGTATAAACTGTTTGTTGTAAGCAACTGCCAGAACGGATACATAGAAAGTTTCTTTGAGGCACACGGAACAGGGAAGTATTTTACCGACATCGAATGCTTCGAAAATACCGGCCTTTCCAAGGGTGAAAACAACAAGCTGGTTATCGAAAGAAACGGCCTTAAGAATGCTGTTTACGTAGGCGACACCCAGGGCGACGCCGATTCAGCCGCAGTTGCCGGCATCCCGTTTATCTACGCATCCTACGGCTTCGGAAATGTAAAGAAGTACGATTATTCTATTGAAAAGTTCAGCGATCTTCTTGATATACTGTAAACTAATATATGAAAGAAAACAAAAGGAAAGGAGCAGATAACATGCCTCGTGAAATAGGTACGGGAGTACAGAGTTTCAGCAAACTGATAGAAGAAAACTGTTTTTTTGTAGACAAGACGAAGTTCATAAAGGACTGGTGGACGGCCAAGGATGAAGTTACGCTCATCACTCGTCCGCGCCGTTTTGGTAAAACACTGAACATGAGTATGCTCGAATGTTTCTTCAGTCCGGAGTATTCAGGAAGAGCAGATCTTTTTGAAGGACTTAATGTCTGGAATTATTCGGAAATGCGGGAGCTGCAGGGAAGTCAGCCGGTGATTTTTATTACTATGGCCAAAATAAAGGGAACTACCTATGAAGATTTTCTTAGACAAATGAATACGACTATGATGTCAGTGTATTCACAGTATGAGGGCTTTGTAAGTAAAAGCGAAAAGATATCAGCCGATAAAAAAGAAATATTCCGGCTTATGTATATGGAAATGGTTGAGACAATGCTGAAAAAGTCTGAGAAAATGGTAAATACTGATCTTCTGATACAGAGTATAGCATTTCTTTCGGAACTTATTTCAATTCATTACGGAAAGAATGTCATAATTCTTCTCGATGAATATGATACACCAATGGTTGAATCCTATGTGAATAAATACTGGGATGAAACAGCTGCTTTTATGCGTACATTCTTTAATACTACATTTAAAAGTAATCCTCATATGTACCGCAGTGTACTGACAGGTATTACACGAGTAAGTAAGGAATCACTGTTTTCTGATTTCAATAACCTGAAAATCTGTTCATTATCAAGTAAAAAATATCAGGAGTATTTCGGATTTACTGAAGAAGAAGTATTTGATGCACTTGATGAGTATGGATATACAGACAAGGAACAGGTTAAATACTGGTATGACGGGTTTACCATCGGGACACAGAAAGATATCTACAATCCATGGTCGATAATTAATTTCCTTGATGAAGGAATTTATTTTCCGTACTGGGCAAATACAAGTTCCAATAAACTTGTAAGTGATATGCTGCGCGAAGGCGATGCGGAACTTAAAAGTGATTTTGAATATCTTCTTTGCGGAGGAACAGTAACGAAACAGATAAATGAAGAACTTGTTTACAGTCAGCTTGACAAGACACGCGATTCAGTATGGAGTCTGCTTACAATGAGCGGATACCTTAAGATAAACAGCATAAACGGGAAAAATTATGAGCTGGAAATTGTAAATCACGAAACGCTGGAAATGTTTGAAGGACTGATCTCTAACTGGTTCGCTGAAGGCGACAGATACAGTAATTTCATAAAAGCGTTGCTTCAGAATGATCTTGACTATATGAATAAATTCATGAATGATCTGACAGTATCCATGTTCAGTTCATTCGATACAGGAAAGAAGCCGTCAGATGAGGCGGAACCGGAGCGTTTTTATCACGGCTTTGTTCTCGGACTTCTGGTTGACCTTCGTGAAAGATATGCGGTAACATCCAACCGTGAAAGCGGTTTCGGAAGATACGATGTACTTCTTGAACCGCTGGATAAGGAAAAAGATGATGCGATGATATTCGAATTCAAGGTCATAAACAAAAGAAAAGGCGAAAACGATCTTGAAGATACCGTTGCTGCTGCACTGAAGCAGATAGAGGATAAGAAGTACGAGCAGGTACTGCTCGACAAAGGCATTAAGAAAAACAGAATTCGTAAGTACGGCTTTGCATTCGAAGGAAGCCGTGTGCTTATAGGTGAATAAAAAGGTACCGTCCCGTCTGACGACGTGCCGGTGCTATTGATAGTGCGCCTGCCGGCGCACGCTTGATAACGTTATTCTTCAAAAACTACGATGATCAAATGATTATACGCAACTAAAACAAAACCAATGAGCGGCAGCTCATTTACAATCAAAAAGGCACTTTCAGCATCAAGCTGAAGGTGCCTTTTTCACCTTTTAATTGACTTCAAAAAATGAAAACGGCAGGCCAAAGCGACCTGCCGTTTGTGGTTGATATATTTTTCTGTTCGTCTGGAATTTAAGCTATCCTGTGGCTGTTGTAAGTTCCCTCGTCAATTTTAGCCATTTCAAGAGCTTTTTCCAGCGGGAAACCTTCCTTTAAAAGGGAATCGACAATTCCGGATTTGGCTATTGCCATTTCCTCAGCAGCTTTTTCAACTGCAATTTTTTCGCGTTCCTTTGCAATTTTTTCTGCATATTCTTCTACAGCACGACACATATAATCGACCTCCTCGTCAACGTATTTATATTTTCTTACTGACTTTGACAACGGACCAAAACGATCATCGTCCGGGTCAGCTGTTTTGAAATACTGAAGCATATCCGAAAGTTTGGAATCGTCTTTTACTTCAGCATTTAAATAAATCTCGTGAACTTTATTGTTCCATTCAACACCATTCAGATACGATATTTTCTCGTATGCGATCTTGTTAAGTCCATACTTTTTAAGCGGATTAAAGGGCGTTATAAAAATCACATATACTTCCGGTAATTTATCGAAGTCTTTTTCGCCTTGGGGTACCAGAGACGCATCGATTATAGACTGATGAAAACGTGAACGCATAGGTCCGAAATGAGCTTTATCACCTACGTTCTGTACTTCTATGTTAAATACTTTCCCAGTGAAATCTTCACCGATAAAATCGAGTGTCGATGATTTACCGATAAGATTCCTCAGCGCCTGCTGGATGTTGCTGTTTATCAGCTTCAGATCCGGAATACCGGTACATAGTCTGGTAACATATTCTGCAGTATCTTCGTCCTGCATAACTACAGAGAAGAAAATGTCATCAAATAATGTGAACTGGCTGACAAGTTTCTTTTTCTGTTCATATGTTCCTACAAGATCTTCATGACGAATCTCCATTTTTATTTCTCTACCTCCCATTATACAGTATCTGACCTGCAGAATCAATACTGTATTAACAAATTGCTTGATAAATAATTCCAAAAGAATATTCTTACATGTAAATTATAACACATCGAAATTGCACTGTCAACACATAAATGAAATAAATTTACATGGAAAATGTGCAATGCGCAGAAGGAAAGGTTGCGACACGTCAATGACGTGCCGCAGTTATCTATAGTGCGCCGGCAGGCGCACGCTTCATATTTGCAAAAGCTAAACGGTGCTCTGTATGGAATGCCGTTTTATTCAGTTAAAACGCAGACTTTCTTCGTTAAATTAAACAAAACACAACCTCGTTTCATTGAACAAATACACGAAATATTAAGAAATGGTTGACTTTTTAATAGTCTGGGACTATAATTATAGACATATTAAACAACGAAGAAGGGTAATAAAGTTGTTTGATACGATCAGCAGTTGTATGCAAAGACATAAAATGCTGAAATTGAGGGAAATATGGAATATCAGAATGCTGCAAAGTAAGGGGTTACAGGAAAGCAGCGTAACTAATGATACCCATTGATTTTTATGAGGGATTTCGCAGATTTTAATTCATTATCTGCAAAAAGGGGTTGACATAGTTATGTTCAGGACGTATAATGCGTTAACAGCACAGCACAGCACAGCACAGCACAGCACAGCACAGCACAGCACAGCACAGCTAAGGGCTAACTATGTCGATTTAACAACTGAATATAAAAATATACAAGCGTATTTCGCGGGATAATTATGTCCTGCGGGGTACGCTTTTTTGATTTTATCACGATAATGATCGGTCAGGACGGCTGTTTATTATATATTGGGGATGATCTTTCTGTATATAGTTTTTATGGTGAAGGATCATCAAAGAAAATTATAATTATTTAAAACAGGGGGAATTTTAGAATGAAGCGGAACATTTTGAAGCGAACGATTGTTGGTGTTGTAGCACTCAATTTAGTTGCTGCACCATTGACACAGACAGGTAGCAATTATGGATTGCCGGGGATGAGCCTGACGGTAAAGGCGGCAGATGTTACGATTTCACCGGAAAATTCAGGTACGATCTCTGTGACGAATGGAGTATACACTGCTGTTCCGAATGACGGATACGACTTTGACCATTGGGAATGGAATTATGGTATAGTTGGAACAAGTACAGATAATCCGAAGGATCTTTCTCACTATGGTTTACATGGGCCGGTAAAAGCATATTTTGTAAAGCAAAGAGCCAAGGCGACGGTGACTGCGAATAGCTTTACTTATGATGGTGCTTCGCATGATCTCGTCAGTGTGTCGGACATTGTCGGAGGTACGGTGAAATATAAAGCTGCGGACGATACCTGGACGGAAACTATCCCGAGCGGAACTGCGGCTGGCAGTTACACCATTACTTACAAGATTTTTTCTAATGACACTGAATATGACGACTCCCAGGAGAAGAGCGTTACAGCTACTATTGCAAAAGCTACCGCGTCTGCGAACGTAACCGCAAATGCGCTCACCTACAATGGTTCTGCACAGGAGCTTGTAAGTGTATCTGACTTAGTTGGCGGAACGGTTAATTATCTGAAGGAGGAAAAGACCTCCGCAGTATACACCTCCGGTTCGGTTAACACATCTGCGCTTGAAGTGGGAGATATTGTTGCACCTGCTACAAACAAAAGTGTTTCCTTTGAAGGGACAGTCCTCTTTACAGGGTCAGGATACTACAGCGAGTATAACGAAAAAACATTAACTAGTATCAGAGCAGAAAGCTATTTTGGTGATGAAGAAGTAATAGAAGTTGAAGGACCTGACGCTGGTTTTATGTTCTTTAGGGATTATAATGCCCTCAGAGTTGTTTCGGTAGCAGATGGTAATGTGCATGTTGAACCTTTTGCGTATACTTCCACACAGACATATACCCATAAGGTCTGGACGGAGGAGATTCCTGTGGGAACAAATGCCGGTTCATATTCTGTCACTTACAAGATTGTTTCCAACGATAGTAACTATGCAGATTCTGGTGAGAACACCATTGATGACATTACGATTTCCATGGCAAAGGTCACCGCGCCTGTCATTGCATCCAAGTCCTATACCGGAGAGCTACAGACGGCAGATATAGCAGAAAGCGTGTTTTATACCGTGACCTCCAATGATGGAGGAACCGATGTGGGCAGCTATGATGTCGTGCTGACATTGAAGGATCTTGCAAACTCTAAGTGGAGCGATAGTGAGGAGGCGGCAAAAACACTTACTTTCGAAATAACCAAGACATCGATCGATACAGTAATTGCTCCGGGTGTCAAGGAGTTGACATATACCGGCTCTGCGCAGGAACTAATTACGACCGGTTCAGCCGAAGGCGGTGAGATGAGGTACGCTCTCGGTACGGATGCGACCACGGCGCCTGATGCATCGGCTTATACCACATCCATCCCGAAAGCCACCAGCGCCGGAACCTACACTGTTTATTACAGAGTCATGGGCGATGCAACCCACAATGATTATGTGCCGACTGAGCCTCTCAGCGTGACGATTAATCCGCTTCAACTGGCGCTTCCGACTGAAGCAGATACAACTCCGATTGCAATCAGTGGTCTGGTGTATGACGGTACTGCGCAGCAACTCATCAATGCTCCGACCACGCTTCCGACTATTGGCACGATGCAGTATGCCGTGATGTCGAAAGCGGCAGTTGTGGAGGCAGTCAATAGCAACGAAATTACGCTGGAATCATCGGATACCGATGTTATCAGTGCTTTCAATAACTATTATTCTAAACTTACAGCGGAACAGAAAACAGCTTTTATTACTTCGATTGGCGGCTTAAAAACGAACGTTTCTGACATAACCGGCATTGGTGCGGGTACTTACTATGTTGGCTACTATGTCGAAGCTCCAAATGCGAATTATATCAGCTCGCCGCTGGGTATTCTTCCGGTAGCAATTGACAAGGCAGGAATCACACCAACTGTATCGATTGAAAACTGGACATACGGAGAAGAACCAAAGACACCATCAGTAAGCGGAAATACAGAAAACGGCCCAGTAACGTATAAGTACAAGCTCAATGGTGCAGATGATAAGACATATTCTGCAGAGGTACCGACAGCAGCCGGAACATATGTAGTAAAGGCCGAGATTGCCGGTACGACAAACTATAATGCGGGTACAGCAGAAAAGGAATTTACTGTAGCAAAGAAACCGCTTAAGATCACAGCGGACAAGGCAGGAAAAGTTTACGGAACAGCTGATCCGGCGCTTACTTATACACTTGAAGGTACGCTGGTCGGTGAAGACACGATCACAGGTTCACTTACCCGTGAAAAGGGTGATGATACCGGTGAATATACAATCGGACAGGGTACACTTACAGCCGGTGATAACTATGCGATTGAATTTGTATCTGACAAGTTCACTGTAACACCTGCAGAATTCAAGATCAAAGCGAATGGTTATACAGGCGATTATGACGGTAAGGATCATGGCATTACTGCATCTGCTGATGTGGAAGACGCTAAGGTTTACTATCTTGTATCTGATACTGAACCTGCAGAAGCTGACTTTAAAGAAGCAGATATTACTGTATCACCAAAGTACAAGAACGCAGGAACCTATAAGATCTGGTACTGCATTACTGCGCCTAACTACAGTACAGTTATCAGCTATCAGACAGTTGAAATAACAAAGGCTGCTGTTGCTCCGACAGTTTCAATAGCAAACTGGACATACGGAGAAAAACAGGGCGTTCCGAAGATCGAAGGTTTACCTGAAGGTACGGATTTCAGCGCTAAAGTAACCTATTACAAGAAGGGAAGCGACAAGGCACTCGGAGCTGAACCGACAGATGCAGGTGAATTCACAGTTGCTGCAGTTATCGGTGAATCTGCTAATTATCTTGGCGGTACAGCAAAGGCAGATTTCAGTATAGCAAAGGCTGCAATCACACCTTCAGTAACACTTGCAGGCTGGAAGAACGGCGAAACTGCAAACGATCCGGTAGTAACAGGTAATGCCGGAAACGGTACTGAAAAATTTGAATACAAGGCTAAAGGAGCTGAAGACAGTACATACAGTGAAACAGTTCCGACAGCGGTTGGTGATTATGTAGTAAAGGCTTCAGTAGCCGAAACAGCAAATTACAAAGCGGGTTCAGCAACTGCAGAATTTACTATCGGACACGGTCACAGCTATTCAGAGAAGTGGAGTAGTGACGAAAAACAGCACTGGCATGAATGCACTTCATCTGAAGGCGAATGCGATGCACAGAAAACTGATGTCGCTGAACATACATTTACTGAATGGAAAGTGACAAAGGAAGCAACATGTGAAGAAGCAGGAACAGAAAGCAGAAAGTGTACAGTCTGCGGTAAGGAAGAAACCAGACCGGTTGCAGCAACAGGCCATAAGTACGGAACACCGGTATACACATGGTCAGAAGACGGCAAGAGCTGTACAGCAACAGTGATCTGTGAAACAGACAAGAAATTCACAGTAACAGAAGAAGCCAAGATCACAAGTGCGGTTAAGACGGCAGCAGCATGTGACAGGAACGGTGTAACAACATATACAGCAACATTTAAGAATGAACTTTTCAGTGCTCAGACAAAGGACGTTGAAGATATTCCGGCAACAAATCACAAGTTTGGAACACCTGAATACGCATGGTCAGCAGACGGAAAGAGCTGTAAAGCAACAGTAGTTTGTGAGACTGATAAGAAATTTACAGTAACAGAAGAAGCCAAGATTACAAGTGCGGTAAAGGCGGCAGCAACATGTGACAGGAACGGTGTAACAACATATACAGCAAAGTTTGAGAATGAACTCTTCAGTGTTCAGACAAAGGATGTTGAAGACATTCCGGCAACAAATCACAAGTTTGGCGTACCAGAATACACATGGTCGGCAGACGGAAAGACATGCACAGCAACAGTGATCTGTGAAACAGACAAGAAGTTTACAGTAACAGAAACTGTTGAGGTAACAAGTGCAGTAAAGACACCGGCAACATGCGATAAGGCTGGAGTAACAGCATACTCAGCTAAATTTGAGAACGAACTCTTCAGTGCTCAGACTAAGGAAGTTGAAAATATTCCTGCAACAGGCCATAAGTATGGCACACCGGTTTACGCATGGTCAGAAGATGGCAAAACATGTACTGCAACAGTAACCTGTGAACATGACAAGACACATGCAGTAACTGAAACGGTAGAGGTTACAAGTGCAGTAAAGACACTGGCAACATGTGAAAAGGCCGGCGTTACAACATACACAGCAGCATTCAAAAATGAACTGTTCACATCACAGACGAAAGATGTTGAAGATATTCCGGCAACAGGTCACAAATTTGGTGAATGGACAGTAACTAAGGAAGCAACTTGTGATGAAGACGGTACTGAAAGCAGAAAGTGTGAATTCTGCGATAAGGAAGAAACAAAGGTTATTCTTGCAGAAGGCCATGAGCTTGGCGACTGGACAGTAACAAAACCGGCAACCTGTGAAGAAAACGGTATCGAAACAAGATACTGCACACATGATGACGGAACATTCGAAACCAGAGATATCCCGGCAATCGGACATAAGTACGGAACACCGGTATATACATGGTCAGAGGATGGAAAGACATGTACAGCAACAGTAACCTGTGAACATGACAAGACTCATGTGATAACAGAAAATGCAGTTATTACAAGTACAGTAAAGGCAGCAGCAACATGTGATAACAAGGGTGTAACAACATATACAGCAACATTTAAGAATGAACTCTTCAGTGCTCAGACAAAGGACGTTGAAGACATACCGGCAACAAATCACAAGTTTGGCGCACCTGAATACACATGGTCAGAAGACGGAAAGACATGCACAGCAACAGTGATCTGTGAAACAGACAAGAAGTTCACAGTAACTGAAGAAGCAAAGATCACAAGTGCAGTTAAGACAGAAGCAACCTGTGACAAGAACGGCGTAACAACATACACAGCGAAGTTTGAGAACGAACTCTTCAGTGCCCAGACAAAGGATATTGAAAATATTCCGGCAACCGGACACAAGTACGGAGCACCAGTATATAAATGGTCTGAAGACGGAAAGACATGTACTGCAACAGTAACATGTGAACACGACAAGACACATGCAGTGACTGAAACAGCAGCTATCACAAGTACAGTAAAGACAGCAGCAACATGTGATAACAAGGGTGTAACAACATACACAGCGACATTCAAGAATGAACTCTTCGCAGTACAGACAAAGGATGTCGAAGATATTCCGGCAACTGGCGAACACAAATTCGGAAAGTGGACCATCAATATTGTTGCAGGTCCGGATGGCGACGGTGAAAAACAGCACGTCTGCGATGTATGCGGCAAGGTGGAGAAAGAAGCCACAAAGTACGATGACGAGGTTAAGCCGACTGAACCGGGAACACCGGAAGATGAAGATGCACCTGGTAAGATCGAGAACATAACTGATCCGAAGGAAAATGCATGCGGCGGTACTATCGAAGTAAGCAAGAACGATATTCTCGAAACATTCCCGCTTGAAAAGAAAGAACTGGAGAGCGTTGAGAACGGCAGTGACATCAGTCTTAAACTCGAAGTAAAGGATATTGCAGAAGAAGTTAAGGCTTCAGAAGATGCAGACAAGATAAACGCTGCAGTAGAAGATGCAATTGAAAAACTTGTTGTCGAAATGAATGCAGACAACAGTGTTACAGAAGAGAAGAAGGCTGAAGAAATAGCAAAGGTAAAGAACGCAAAGGTTGCAGCCGTACTTGATGTAACAATTGAAAAGTTCATCGACGGTGAAGATGCCGGAAGAGTTACAGAGCTTAAGAAACCTCTTCGTGTATATATCAACCTCCCTGAAGGCCTTTACGAAGAAGGCAGAAGCTACTTTGTGGTTCGTGAACATAACGGCGAATATGAAGCACTTGAACTTCATATCATTGACGCATCAAGAGGCTGGTTTGAATCACAGTATTATTCAAAGTTCTATATCATGTACACAGAAAAGGCGCCAGAACCGATAGTGGAACCAGAACCAGTGGTTGAACCTGAACCAGTTCACGAACATAAATTCGGCGAATGGAAGACATCACAGAATGCATCATGGCTGCACAGAGGTTATGAAGAAAGAACCTGTGAATGCGGAGAAAAGGAAACCAGAAAAGTTGAAGAAAGCTGGACGGAATGGCTTGTTGGCGCAGTCGGCAGAAGACTCAGAAACCTTTTCCACTGATAACAGAATTCTTAAAACTGTGATGAATGATTATCCGCAGGTAAAACAAAATTAATGAGCGGCAGCTCATTTACAATCAAAAAGGCACTTTCAGCGTGAGCTGAAGGTGCCTTTTCTACTGAAAACAGCATATCAGCTCACGTAAATACGCGGGTTGGTATGCTGAATTGTTTTATATGGAATTTTTTTATCAGAGCTTTGTTCTTTCAGCAATGATGTCGATCATTTCGCCGACGTTCTTCATTGTTGAAACTTCCTTCATTTTGAACTTCATCTTAAAAGTGCTTTCAACTGCACTGATGAGGTTGATGTGTTCAAGGCTGTCCCATTCCTCGATGTCGTCGGCAACTGTTTCACGGGTTACAACTACGTCGTCAAGATCAAAAACTTCCCTGAAAACTTCATTCAGCTTCTTAAGTATTGCTTCTTTTTCCATTTTAGTATCCTCCGTTGTCTTTTACTTTTATTGATTTGTTTTTATTTTCATATCCGTCAACGTTCATTCTGAATGTACGGTCTCCGTTTTCGTTTTCGGATGTCTTTTCAAAGCCGAAGTCGGTGAAAAGATCTTTTACCATTGCATTCTTGGCTGTCTTGTAGTAGAAGCCGTTTATTACGCTTATACCGTTTTTGCGGCATATCTCCACGAGTCTGTCAAGCATTGCGTATTCCATTTCGCGCTTTAAAACTCTGCAGCTCATGAGCCAAAGGTCTATGTTAAGTTCATTTTCTTCTTTCCGGCCTATTACTACGGAAACTATACCGTTGTCACCGAATTTGTCAGCAAGACGTCCGTAGATCTTGATATACTGGTCGTCAGCGAAAACATCTTCCATTTCGTTTAAGGTATATCTCTTTGTGGTAAGATTGAACTGGTTGCTCTTGTTGGTAAGCTGAGTGATACGGGCGAGTGCCACGTCGTCGAACTTGTCGATGTACGCTTCCATTTCAAGGCTCTTAAGATATTCACCGTAGTCCGAGAATTTCTTTTCCGCACCTGCACGCTGGATATTTGCACGGTACATTTCATTTCGTTTTATATCATCAGCGGTGTATGAAGTAAGTTCAAAGTAACCGTTTCTGTCAATGGTTTTGATATAGTCCTCGACATTGTTTACTTCAGGAACTGCAATTCCGCTTATCTGTTCTGAAACGATGTTCCTTTCAGCCGGATTGTCATCCACGAAAACGAAGCTGTCCGGAAGTATCGATATTTCTTCGGCAATGGCTTCGGTGTTCCTGTCCTTGTTGTCCCAGTTTGCTTTTATCACTACAAAGTCATCAGGGGTAAGCACCGTGTCAGGGTGCTTAAGACCTTCGATTGCATTTTCGTAGTCGTTCTTGGAATTTACTGAAAGAAGTACACCAAGCTGCTTGTGAGCCTTCACGTAGCGCTGAAATTCGGTATATCCTTCTGCCATACCTGTTTCGTGGCCTATCTCGATGCCCTGCTGTCCGAGATCACCGACAACGCCGCCCCAGAGGGTGTTGTCAAGGTCGAGCATGAGCATCTTTCTGTTCTTACCGAAAACAGATTTGATTATGTTGGAAAGATTATATGCAAATTCCGGTATTGCCTGTGTGTTCATGGCATATTTGTACATGTACCAGGCGCTTGTGTCATGCCACTTTTCAAGTCCGTAGCAGGATGAGATGAAGTTAATGTCATTTATATAGAAGTTTTCGTTTTGACGTGCGTATTCAGCAAATTTTTCGTTGAGTCTTCTTATAAAGCTTATCTTTCCGTGGATGTCGGTAGCGTCCTTGTTTCCGAGAATACGGTAAAACGGAAGCTCGAAGTTGTTCTGAATAACCGGACAGCCAAACTTTTCCTTTACGTTCGTCCAGACTTCCTCAAAGTGTCTGTACTGGTTTTCGAGCATTTCATTTATCTGCTCTTCTGAAGCGGACATATTGAATTCATAAAGCGAAAGATTGCGTGATGTCGTGTGGACATATACGATATCAGGAGCAAAGGACGAAAGTTCTTCGTTTCCGAAAACTGCATCCTGCCAGAACTGAGCATATTCAGACTGGTAGAATTCCGGTTCAATTCCCTGGTCGAGCAGGAAAAGCTCAAGAATGTTTACTATTTCGTTGGTTGTTGAGCCGCCGAGTACGGCAATTTTCTTTTTAATGCGTCCGGTACCTGAAGCGAGAAGCTCTTTCTTTATTGAACGCTTCTTCTTCAGTATGTACGAACTGTCAAAAGGGTAACTCAGTGTTTTCATGATATCTCCTTTTTGGTTTTACTGGTTGAGCAGTACAGATAGATTATACGAGCCTGATCCGCCTGCTGCCGAGAATGTGTTCATGGCGAACAGAAGGTCGGTTGCTCCGTGTTCCTGCATGAAGTTTATAATATTCATATCGAAGTAACGCATGTCGATAACGAAGATGTTTTTGAATGATCCTGTAAGGAACGGAACAAGTGCGTTGCCGTAGCTGTCCTTGATTATGAAAAGTGTTCTTTCGTTCGGAGCCTGAGTTTCAAGGTGAACTATCTGTTCGTCACCGCCCATGTAGGTGCAGTATGCCGATACGCCGTAGGCTTCCTGGAACAGTGAACCTTCATAGCTGTATTCAAATGATGTTGAATAGTATCTTACTGTGTAGTTCTTTTCCGGAACATAGTAAACAAAATCCTCCGGATTATCGTTGAGTGCAGCAGCACCTGAATATCCGTACAGTGTGCCTACGTAGTCAGGAATGACATTTTTTTCGTATGTGGATATATCTGCGAAAGGCACACCTGCTGTTTCCGCAAACTGTTTTGCCGCATAATATGCACCGAGAGCCTGCCAGTGATGGTCAGTTCTTGCATATATCGGTTCATCTTTGTGGTCTTTCAGGGTGTTGATCGTATTGATATCAGTGATATTGTTAAGCCGGCTTTTTATGTATTCCATTGAAGCGTTTTCATCGCCGTGGGAAATATCGGATTTATCCGGCCAGTAGAATGTCATCGCAGTAGGGCATACCATGTTGAAGACATTTACACTGTCGCCAAGTCTTGACTTGTATTCGTTGAGGACGGATGCGTAGTCATCGCAGCATTCATCACTTCCGTAGAATATCATTATTCCGCGGTTTTTGTATATCATTATGTCATTGCTGAGTTCTCCGGCATTGTCATCCGGCGGCGGAGGCGGTGCTTCAGTTACAGCTTCCGTTACCGGTTCGGTAACTGCTTCAGCAGTGACCTCAGTTACTGCTGCTTCATCTCCGGTAACGGCAGGAGGAGCTTCAGTGATTACAGGTGCAGTAACCGGCGGTGCTGTAACTCTGGCATTCGTTCCTGCAGGAGCATTGAACTTGTTTGCAGCGGCACTGCCGTTGTTTACAGTGTATACCTTGACCCCGCCCATTTCGATTCCGGCGTGGTCTTTTATTGAAGCTGCAAGGTTTTTGAGTTTTGTTCGTTTCGGTGTGGTGTCATTGAAGAATTCAGAAAGACCGTTTGAAAATTCTCCGCTTAAAAGTGTTTCCTTTGAAAATACAGGGAACGGAGCGAGCTTTCGGTTTTCAGTGTCGGACATGACAGGCCTTTTTGCGAGAAGGAGAAATCCTGATGTTCCGGCAAGCAGAAATGAGAAAATACAAATGTTGATCCTGTTAAGTCTTTTTCTGAGTTTAACGCGGCGTTCCTCAACTGTGACCACTGGTTCAGGAAGTTTTACGTCTATTTCTATGTTTTCAATTTTGTTTGTAAAATTCTTTTTCAACTTGACATCTCCTTGTCAGAATCTGAAATAAAGGAACGGACTGTTTGTTGAATCTACGAGAAGGACCGTGGAAACTGCGAGAAGCAGTACTGTGTATACAATCTTCATTGTGCCGAATGATGCGATCTTAAATTCTGAAGATTCGTCATCGGTCTTAAAGAGGTTTTTAACAGGGAAGCAGCCGATCACTGCTGCAGTGATAAGGAAAAGGTTGTTTACGAACGAAGTCCTTACTGTTTCATCAATAAGTGCGTTGCCGTTGAGTCCGATGAGATTTCCGAAGAAAACTCCGAGCTTTCCGAAATCTTCAAAATAGAAAATACCGAATCCGACAACAATGATGATCTTGTTGAATATATGCTTTACTGCGGCCGGTATCTTCTTCATTCTCTTCTTTCCGATAAGACGTTCTATGTAGATGAATACACCGAAGTAGAGTCCCCAGAGAACGAAGTTCCAGCTTGCTCCGTGCCACAGGCCTGTACAGAACCAGACTATGAAAAGGTTGAGTGTCGGTATTCTTTTTCCGAATACAGTAATATAGAGCAGGTAGTCACGGAAGAACGAGCCCAGTGATATATGCCATCTCTGCCAGAATTCCGTTACATCTTTGCAGAGAAACGGGTAGTTGAAGTTTTCGTTGAAGTGGAATCCCATTATTCTGCCCATACCGATGGCCATATCAGAGTATCCTGAAAAGTCAAAGTAAACATACATGGCGTAGAGTACAACAGCGTACCATGTACCGGCAACTGAAAGCTGTGCAAGATCTTTCTTTTCAAAGAAATTCTGAACTATCGGATACAGACTGTCGGCTATGACTGCCTTTTTTGCAAGTCCGATAACGATCCTTGTAATGCCTTCGCTGATATCTTCAGGTGTTGATTTTCTGTCTGTAAGCTCATTTTCGATATCGCTGTAACGTACAATAGGTCCTGCAACGAGCTGAGGGAAAAGAGAGATGTACATCAGAAAACGGAAGTAGTTTTTCTGTACCTTGACTGAATCCCAGTGACAGTCAATTGTGTAGGACATGGCCTGGAAGGTGTAGAAACTTATACCGATAGGAAGCTTGATATCAGGAACGTAAAGATCAAGTGAGAATATGCTGTTTATATTCTCCATGATAAAGCCTGTGTACTTGAAAACAACAAGCATTCCGATGTTTACAAAAAGTGAAAGCCCGAAGACGAATTTTGCGAAAAATCTGTCACGGTACATGTCTATCAGACGACCGGAAACATAGTTGAGTATGGTGCTGCACAGGAGCAGTACAATGTAGGCGGGATCACCCCATGCGTAGAAAAGTAAAGAAAAAATGATTATTACCGCGTTTTTTGCTTTTATTCCCTGCGCTACCTTAAAATAAAAGACCAGGAAAACCGCGAAAAAAACATAAATGAAAAATAAACTGGAAAATACCATGCTGCCATCCTTTGCTCTTAAAGTTCTGTCTGAGCGAGTGACAATTTGCAGAAATATTTAAACTGTATTTGCCTCTCACTGAAATTTTGCATACTATTTAATTGTATACGTATCAGTCATAAAAATCAAGTAGTTATTAAAAAAAATAATTGTATTATATTGTTGAAATAACAGGACAGAAATGATATAATAATAGAATAACATAAAATAAAGTAAATGACTTTGACGTTTACTGTCAGCTGATATGCACACATAGTACAAAGTACGGGAATGTGCAGGGGCATAAATACAAAAAAGTGAAAGCTGATCCGTTCTGAAAACTGCTGTTCGCTGCAAACTGGGGTGATTGGATGACAAATACAGTAAGAAACCGTATGTTCCTTAATTTTTTCATCATTATGTTGATTACTTTTGGTATAATAATTACCGTTTCATATACATCATTTTCTAAAAATATCAAAAGGGACGAATATGTGGCATCTGATGCTGCAGCGAGTTTCGCGCTGATAGAGGTCGACGGGGATAAGGCCAGAAAATATGTTAGGACCAAGGAGACTGATACTGAATATCAGGCTGTTTTAAGACGGCTTATGAATTACGTTCAGGACAGCGGCGTAAACCGTATCCGTGTTGTCAGCTTTACAAGTACTGTGGCGTACAACATATACGATACAAGCAGCGGCGCTGAGACGCTTGCCCAGAAGATACCGTACGATGATTACACGAAAGAAGTGAAGGAAAAGCTTGTGGAATGCCGGGAATCCTGGAATGTCACAAGAGGAAATACAAACTATACATACCGTCCGCTGCGTACGCTCGACGATGTTTCAGTCGGATACATAATAACTGAAAGCAGCGTGGTAAACGACAGCTTCACTTATATTCTGTTCATTGTGAGTGCTGTTTCCATTGTTCTTATACTGGCAGCAAGCATTGCTGTTTCAGAAAAGTTTAAGCACGACTTCCTTGTTCCGGTTGAAAAATTCACCCGCAAGATCGATACGGTTGCGAAGAAAAAATCTTCGGAAGCTGTCAGCACTGATCTGCTTCAGAGCTTTGGAAAAGAAGGAAATCCTGTTATAAGTGAACTCGGAACATCTATAAAAAGAATGGTTGAAAGCGTTGGTGTTGCGAAGGATGACGTGGACAAGGCTATCTACGAAGCTACGCATGATGTAATGACCGGTGTTTTCAACAAACGTCACTATGAAAACAAGATCGAGAACTACAGCCACTGTTCATCTCTGCTTGTTATTTACTTTGACGTAAATAATCTTAAGCTTATGAACGATACTCTCGGCCACGAACGCGGTGACTACGTTATCGAGCAGGCAGCCGAGTATATAAAGAGCCTTTCTGGCGATGAAAATTCCACTGAGTTTGACTGTTTCAGAATGGGCGGCGATGAATTCCTTCTTGTGGTCAGAAACCGTTCATACCGCGAAATGATCGCTCTTGTAAACAGACTTGACGAAGACTGTCCTGTGATCGTAAGTGCTGAAACAGACAGCGTTAAGTGTTCTGTCGCTTACGGTTATGCCTATGCCAAGGAAAATTACGTGTACGATCAGCTCCTTGCAGAGGCTGAGGATAACATGTACAGAAAAAAATACGAGATAAAACAGCAGCTCAATATGCCGGACAGGTAATAATTGCAGGGGGACCGGGTAAAGTCGGGGATAATTATGAAAAGGAAAAGAAAAAAGAAACAGATAAAAGCAGGTTTTGCTTCCAATATAAAGATCAAGAACAAGGTATCGATAATCATTGTTACTCTTATGATATGCTTTATCGTTATCGCATACGGATCATACTATATCGTTTCTTCAATGATAACCGAAAACAAAAAGGAAAGCGAAAGACTTGTGGCAGCATCAGCCCAGCGCTATATTGAAAACGAAATAGACAGCATGGTTCGTATTTCCGAATCCGTCTACAGAAACGAGGATATATACAGTGTCATCGGAAAGCAGTACAGTTCTGTAGTGGATTATCATGAGGCATTCTATGATTTTGACAGGAACAAGTTTCCGTCAACAACAGCGGGAAGTGCTGTTGAACAGCTCATTGTCTACACTGCAAATGATACAGTAATGAGCGGCAAGTACATCAGCAGACTGAGTGATGTAAAGAATGAGGAATGGTACATCAGATACCTGGAAACTGACAGGGATGTTATACTTTTCTGCTCAGGTGAAAACAATCAGCTTTCACTTATCAGAAGGCTCAATTACAGGAAGACCGGCACAGGTGATGCAGTTCTGAAACTTGACTTCAACTCTTCAAGAATTGCTGAAAGCTTTGAAAAAATGGGCTTTGAAGGCAGCGTGTATGCAGCGGCGGACAGAAAAATCATCTGCAGCAACAACAAAAACGATCAGCTTCCTTCCCAGAACGAACTGACCGGTTACTACAGGACTTACAAGAATTATTATACATGTAATATCGATTTTTACGTTAAGGCAAACAGGAGAACCATTATTCCTGTTTTTGCGATACCGTTTTCAGTTCCGCTTCTTGTGATTCTGATACTCGGAGTAATAGTTGTTATCATAATAATTGATGACTTCAAGAACAGAACTCTCGAAGTGTGCAATATCTGTGACGGCAGGAAGAAGACCGATGTTCACAAAAGAGGTCTTGGCCGTGACGAGATCGGACGTCTGTACGATGATGTAAGCGACAAGCTTACCGACCTTAAACGCCTTGCGGACGAAAGAAAGAATATGAAGGATTTCGTCGATGAATACAAAGGCAGGACCAACGAAGTGATCCTCTCAGCGCTTAATTATGAAACCATGAAAAAGTTCGGGCTCGGATCCATGGAAAAGGTATCTGTCCCGGTTTCGCTTGATGAGGAACTTCTGAATCTCAGTGATTTTCTCAATGAACTCAGGGAAAGGGAATACTTCAAGTATTCGCTTCTTTCTGATACAACATCAAAGGTCAAGAACGTTATACCTTATTCATTTGCGGCAGTTGCACTTCATGTTGCGCAGTACAACGGAACCGGTGCCGAGGTGGAAATAGATATCTGTGAACATGACGGATGCTACAGCGTTCGTTTCCACAAAGCAGGCACATTCCTCGCCTCTGCCGATGTCCTCAAGCTCAGGGCTATCTTTGAGCCTGAAGGTTCACGCGGCCTTCCTTCATATAATGCGGAAGATGAATTCAATCCGTACGTAAGACTCAGCAGATTTTACCTTGACGATATCACCCTGAACATAAATTCAAAGGAAGAACTTGATTTTGAATTTATCATAACCAACAGGGTACGCGGAAGGGAGCAGTGAAACCAGAATGAAAGCGTCTCGTATTATTTCTGTCGTAATCACTGCTTCGTTTGCTGTGAATTTATGCGGATGCAGCGGTTCGTTTGATTTTAACAAAAGGAAAATAAAAGAATTTACCGCTTACTTTGATATGGACGGTACGGAGCTTGAAGCCGGTAACGATATTCAGCAGATCATAGCGGAAAAGACAGGCGCACTCTGTCATGAGACCTGGAAAGAACGGAACAGACCTGAAGGTGAAACTGTTGAAGAGATGATCGTGTCACGCAGGTATCCGGATTTTATCTACGGCGGTACTGCGCAGCAGGCACTTCTCGAAGCCGATGCCCTTGTTCCGATAAACGAATTCTGGGACGGATATGAAAACCTTCAGAATTATCTTACGCCTGAACAATGGGACAGCCTGAAGGATGAAAAAGGATTTATCCACTACATTCCTGTTTTCAGCAATGTATATCTCCGTGAAACTGATCCGGAATACTCGGGAGAAGCTTTCTGGCTGCAGGCCAGAGTGCTTGAATGGGGCGGATATCCTGACTTAAGGACTCCTGACCAGTATTTCGATCTTATCGAGCGTTATCTGAAGGAAAATCCGGAAAACGAGAACGGAGCGAAGAATATCGGCTACGGTATACTGACCGACGGAAGTTCTTCTTTCTGCCTTGAAAATCCGCCGCAGTTTCTTGACGGTTATCCTAATGACGGCTGCTGTATAGTTAATTCAAAGACGATGACGGCGGTTGACTACAACACTACGCCTACAGCGGTAAAATGGTTTAAAAAACTCAATGAGGAATATCATAAAGGTGTCATCGATCCGGATTTTGCCTTTATGTCTTCCGCACAGTATTTTGACAAGATACGTTCCGGGACAGTTCTCGGCATGGTCGATCAGCACTGGAATTTTCACAGTGCTGAAGAGGAACTGCCGGCTGACTGCAGGTACATTCCTTTTGATCTTGTCATTGATGAGAATCTGACTCCGTGCTACAGATCACCGGCGGCGCTGGATACTTCAAAGGGTATCGGTATCACAGTCGACTGTGATGATATCGATGCAGCTCTCAGGTTCCTCGATGACCTTCTTTCGCCTGAAATGCTCAATCTCCGTTTCTGGGGCGTTGAAGGTGAAGATTATCACCGCGAGGATTCAGGCAGTTTTTACAGGGATGACAAGCAGAAATCAAGAAGCTTCAGTGCTGAATATGCAGCCGGTCATTTCTGCCCTTACAGGTGTTTTCCTTACTATTCCGGCATGAATCAGGACGGCATCAATACATATCGTCCGCAGGATCAGCCTGAGGAATATTCAAGCACATTAAGCGGATCAGTCAAGAAATGTCTTGAGGCATACGGAGTGGAAACTCCGGCTGAACTTATCCGGTCCAATATAGAAAATGCTCCGTGGTTCCCCATGTGGACCTACACCAATACATTTACAGATGCGACCAGATACGGACGTGCCATGAAGGCTATGAACAATGTAAAACAGCGTTATCTTCCTGAGGTTATAATGAGCGATGATTTTGAAACATCGTGGGAAGAGTACATGGCGGCATACCGTGCATGTGATACTAATGTGTATTTTGACGAGCTGACTTCTGAAATCAGAAGAAGAGCCGGAAAGTAAGGCGGAGGTGTTGTTTTGTCTAAAAAAATATTATCGCTGTTTCTGACCGGCCTTATCAGCTTATCTGCTGTATCGTGCGGTTATCCGGTGCGTAAGCATAATGTAACTGAAGAAAGAACGGTAAAGCACTATACAGGATTCTTTGCAGTTCTTAAGGATGACTGTTCTGAGAGTGAAAGAATACGCAGTGCTATAGCTGAAAGGACCGGTGCTGTATGCGAGGAAAAATGGCTCACAAGAAATGACAACCGGGATGATGTTATAAGCATAATGATAAACAAGGCAGATTATCCGGACTTTATATATGCCGGCACCGATCATTCAAAATTTCTTGAAGCGAAAGCTTATATACCGCTTGAAAACTACATAGAAAAAAACCAGAACTTAAAGAATTATTTCACTGAAGAGGAATGGGAAAGGATCAAGAGTCCTGACGGGCACATTTATATTATTCCGTGCTTTTCCAAAGTGAATATGTACGATACCAATACTATTCATAATGACGAGGCGTTCTGGATCCAGGTTCGTGTTCTTCGCTGGGCGGGATATCCGGATATCAGAACACCGGATGAATATTTCGACCTTATCAGCCGTTATCTCCGTGAGCATCCTGAAGATGAAAACGGAAAGAAACTTATCGGATATGACATTCTCACGGAAGGATATCTTTCTTTCTGTCTTGAGAATCCGCCTCAGTTTCTTGACGGATATCCTAATGACGGAAGCTGTATGGTCGACAGGAAAACAAACAGGGTGATCGACTATAACACAACGCCTACTGCGAAAAGATGGTTCCAGAAGCTCAATGCTGAATACCACAGCGGAATAATTGATCCAGACTGTTTCGTTATGACAAACAGCCAGTATTTTTCCAAGCTTTCTGAAGGGATAGTTCTCGGCATGGTCGATCAGTGGTGGAATTTCGGACGCTACGTTGAAAATCTTCCTGACGAGTGTACCTATGTTCCTCTGGGACTGACCATTGACAGGGGAATCGCTGAACATTATCATTCAGAACCTGCTTTCGATACATCACAGGGCATCGGCGTTTCTGTAAGCTGTCAGGATCCTGACGGCGCAGTAGCGTTCATAAACGATCTTCTTGATCCTGAAATATTCACCTTAAGAATGTGGGGTGAAGAGGGCATAGATTACACGGTGGGCGAAGACGGAGTGTACTCTCTGATAACACGGGACAGTGAAGTTACAGACGCTGCCGGAGATGCTGCGGAACTTTCTTCCGTACCGGCTGATCCGGTGAGTGAAACAGAGGACAAAGCAGAACCGGAAGTTTCCGATTATGCATATCCGTATTTTCCGATATACAAGGGTATGAATCCTGACGGAATAAATGCCTACAGTCCGGAATACCAGCCGTCTGAATTCTACAGCAAGCTCAGTCCGATAATGCAGGAGTGTTTTGATGCATACGGAGTGCATACCTATGTGGAACTTTTCAATAAATCGGAAAAGAACGCGCCATGGTATCCTATGTGGAGCTACACCAACAACTTTACAGAAGATACTGTTTACGGAAGAGCAAAGATCAGTATGGATGAGGTAAAGCATGAATATCTGCCGAGAGTAGTTATGAGTGACGACTTTGAGACGGCCTGGAACGAATACATGCTTGCCTATAAAAACTGCAATGCCGAATCCTACATTGCCGAATTGCAGAACGAAGTGACAAGACGCTTAAACAAATAGATTCCCGGCTTGTTCAGTTTTTCTCTTGACAAGCATTGCGGAATTATGATAGTATTAAAAGGCTGACTTTGTTTTTACAGAGTCAGTCTGTTCATGTTTACAGATTTTTTCTGAAAATATATTTAAAATAATACAGGAGGATTAAAAATGACTTTATTTGAAGAACTTCAGAGAAGAGGCCTTCTCGCACAGCTTACAGATGAAGAAGAAATCAAAAATCTTATAAATGCAGGTAAAGCAACTTTTTATATAGGTTTCGACCCTACAGCAGATTCACTTCACGTTGGTCACTTCATGGCACTCTGCCTTATGAAGAGACTCCAGATGGCAGGCAACAAGCCGATCGTTCTTATCGGCGGCGGTACTGCAATGATTGGTGACCCTTCAGGCAAGACCGACATGAGAAAGATGATGACAAAGGAAACTATTAACCACAACGTTGAATGTTTCAAGAAGCAGATGAGCAGATTCATCGATTTCTCAGAAGACAGGGCTATTGTAGTAAACAACGGTGACTGGCTCCTCGATCTTAACTACGTAGATGTTCTTCGTGAAGTAGGCGCATGCTTCTCCGTAAACAAGATGCTCACATTCGAGTGCTACAAGCAGAGAATGGAACGTGGACTTACTTTCCTTGAATTCAACTACATGATCATGCAGAGCTACGACTTCTACATGCTGTTCCAAAAATACGGCTGTAACATGCAGTTCGGCGGCGACGACCAGTGGGCAAACATGCTCGGCGGTACAGAACTTATCAGAAAGAAACTCGGCAAGGATGCACACGCCATGACTATCACACTTCTTCTCAACTCAGAAGGCAAGAAGATGGGCAAGACTGAAAAGGGTGCAGTATGGCTCGATCCTGAAAAGACATCACCGTACGACTTCTACCAGTACTGGAGAAATGTTGCCGACACTGACGTTATCAAGTGCCTTAAAATGCTTACTTTCGTTCCTGTAGAACAGATCGAGGAAATGGAAAAGAACATGGAAGGCGCTCAGTACAACGAAGCAAAGTCACTTCTCGCTTATGAACTTACAAAGCTCGTTCACGGCGAAGAGGAAGCAGCAAAGGCTGACGCAGCAGCAAAGGCTATCTTTGCGGGCGGCGGAGACAGTGCAGACATGCCTTCAACTGCAGTTTCAGCAGAAGATGCTCCTGACGGAAAGATCGGCATTCTTTCACTTCTCGTAAAGTGCGGTCTCTGCAAGTCAAACAGCGAAGCAAGACAGCTCGTTACACAGAACGGCATTGCAGTAGACGGTGAAAAGTTTACAGATCCTAAGGGACTTGTTGATATAAATGAACCTGTTGTTATAAAGAAGGGTAAGAAGATCTTCCACAAGGCTATGCTCGGCTGATAAAACAGTATATAAATAATAAAGAACTGTAAAAAAGTCCGGAATACAAAAAGAATCTGCATAACCAGTCCGCTGAAATACGCCGGTCGGTTATGCAGATCTTTTTTAGGGAAACGCAGATTTATTCATAAATCAGCGCGGGGCTCCGGGGCGAAGCCCCGCAAATCCCACCTTCGGAAATCCGGCGAAGCCGGATTTCCGGTTTAATCAGTGTTTTCTTAGGAGATTTTAAGAGTCCTGTTTTCTTTTTGTGAAATATTACTGAGCTGACAGTACATCACAGATCCTGCATTGTCAGTGGCTTACTGATTCCTTTTTTGTCTGATCGAAGCTGCTTTTTTCAGCTGACGAACATCGTTGCCCGAGAACGGCAGATAATCGTATTCCGAAATTATTCTCGAAACTATTCTCTGTTCGTATCTTGCTTCGATTTCCTCGAAAGAAAGATTGGTGCTGATAATTGTAGGAAGTCTTTTGTTAAGACGTGTATTGATTATATTGTAAAGTGTGGCAGTGGTGAACTGCTTGTCGTATTCTGAACCGAGATCATCAAGAATAAGAAGTTCAGCGTTTATAAGTACGGAAAGAGTGTCACCGGAAGAACGTCCGAAGTGTTCGCTTTCTATCTTGTCGATGAAATTGATGACAGATCCGTATACAACACTGTAGTTTTCGGAAAGAAGCCTTTCAGCTATAGCGAGAGAAAGATGTGTCTTGCCGAGACCGGTTTCTCCGCTCATGAAAATGTTGGATGAGTCGTGCGAAAAAGACGCAGCATAATTACGGCAGTAATTAAAAATATTTGACATTGTTGCATAGCAGTTCTGGTCAGTATCGGTTGACACTCCTCGGTAATATTCGAGGTCGAACGTGCTGAACTTTGAAAGATTCAGAGGAGAACTTTCGTTGAGCTCTTTAACAGCGAGTTTTCCGGCAAGTTCCTCAAGGCATGAACAGCGGCCTTCAGAAGTAAATCCTGTGTCGGAACATCTTCTGCATGTGTAGTTGATGTTAATATAATCTTCGGGATATCCGTTTTTCACAAGAAGGCTGCGCATCATTGCCTGTGCTTCTGTATTCTGTTCCTCAAGCTTTTTCATTTCCGCAGGAACGTTTTCACCTTTTGCGATGACTCTGAGAATGTTTACGCTTGCCTGCGAGATCATATTGTTTATTTCTTCTATTTCAGGAACTCTTGTGCGAAGTTCAAGAATGTGTTTTTCTCTGTCGGACTGAGCAGTGAGTCTGCGGCGCCTTATTATTTCAAGGGCAGCAGAGTAGTGCTTTTCGCTCATTTGTTTTCATCTCCTTTATTTGCGTTTCCTGCAAAAGGTATAGCATAATCTCTGACCTTGCTGATATCGTAGGACGCCTTTTTCTTAGGGGCGTTCGGATTGTATGATGCAGATTTTTTATTTGAAAATTCAGATCTGGCCTGTTCGCGGGTCCTGATACCAAGCTTTTCCCAGTTTCCGAGAATGCCGTTTACATATTTTACGGTGAGCGGCTTACCCTGATCCACGGCTCTTTCACATGCACATGCAATAAGATCAGTATCAAATCCTTTTGCGATCCATTCGTCAAATATCATCTGCTGTTCGGGAGTAGGTTTGCGTTTCAGTCCGAATTCTGATGTCATTTTAGCGGTAAATGTGTGAGCAGCGGTGCGGCGTGCAATTTCTGCGTCAGCTTTTTCAGCAGTATTGATATCATTCTGGCTCCAGTCAACAGCAATAGTGTCAATATATGTTGTGCTTGTTTTTCCGATAGAAGTACAGTAGGTAAGGAGCATGAGTATTACGTCAGGTTTCAGTCCGAGATATTCATGCTGCCAGATTATAGAACGCATCATTGTGTGATTTATGGTTGAACCGAGGATCTGTTGCGCCATATCAAGAACGGCTTTCATTTCAGAAGTGGAGCACAGCTGTTCAAGTTCCCTCGGGGTACGCTGGAAAGATGCACTGGTTGTCTGCACGGCAGCCGGAGCGGGTTTGGACGGAATATTTTCACTTACAGTACCGCAGGCATTCTGATGAGCAGATACCTGTCGGATGTCAGCCGCTTCAGTTCTGGAATCTGTACCGGATTTTTCTGAAGATTTTACGGTTCCGGAAGCGCTGTGCCCGATAATACCTACGCCCTCCCAGAAATTAAAGGCATCTTTAACGTCATCAGGGTCGATATTGATGGCGGCAGCAATTTCAGTGCTGTTTACATTTCTTCCGTTGTTTCTCAGAATATACAGAAGGACCTTAACTGCACTTCCTGAAGCGAGTTTAATATAATTGTCAACCACAGCAGACGGAACAGCGAAAATATTTCCGTAACACCCTGCATCAAGATAATAGTCCATACAATGGTCCTTCCTTTTTAAGTCGTTAGAATTTGCTTTATTATAATATCACATTTTTTTAATGAATACAAGGGAAACGCTGATTTATTCATAAATCAGCATGGGGCTCCGGGGCGAAGCCCCGCAAATCCCACCTCCGGAAATCCGGTGAAGCCGGATTTCCGGTTTAATCAGTGTTTTCCAAGGATATGAGTTCAATAAAAAAATCTGAAAAAAGGTATTGACAACGTAAAAAGTTCATGATATAATAATATAACAGTCAGGCCTGTGGTGAAAAAACAACGGGAATGACTCGGAAAAAGTATCTTGAAAATTGAACAATGCACTAAACAATACCCTTGAAGATTCTTTGAGATTTAATTCTCTTGAATTATTTAAGAAGTCAAGCAGAAGACAAAAAAATCTGCAGCTAAGTATTCTGAACAGAGTACAGGAAAGATAATAAACCTGAAAAGGTTATTATAGAACTTTTATAAAGAGTTTGATCCTGGCTCAGGATGAACGCTGGCGGCACGCCTAACACATGCAAGTCGAACGGAGTTTAAGAGAGC